>Ga0315282_10003788_pt1 | contig 26896 bp, 37 predicted proteins | sample YL17G07_20_MG_FD_203693 | JGI IMG/M metagenome (GOLD analysis project Ga0315282, IMG submission 203693) | Sediment microbial communities from Yellowstone Lake, YNP, Wyoming, USA - YL17G07_20 | ecosystem: Environmental > Aquatic > Freshwater > Lake > Sediment | place: USA: Wyoming | collected...
AGATCCCATAAATCCTCAATAATGACTTCAGGTGCTCCTGCATTCAGATTTTCCCATAATCTTTGATTGCTTCTTACAATGTCTCCTAATTTGTGTGTTAAATCATCTTCTGATCTTTCACCTGAATCTAAAGTTATTGATGGCCTTACTGTGACAGGAGGGACTAAAAGAAGAGTCAAGACTCCCCATTCAGGTCTTGCTGTCTGAGAATTAATCCCTAATAATTTTAAATCATCATCTGCAATCTTTGTGAGAATTGACCTTACTTCGCTTGGGAAAATTCTTTTCTTCCCCATGAAGAAAGAAGTTGGTTTTTCTAATTTTATCTTTTCATGCTCTTTCTTGCACCAAGGGCATCTTTTCACATCTTTGGCTTTTTTCATAATTACCACAGGAGAATTATTCAAATCTTCTTCCTTTACTAGAACTCTTCCGCATTCATAGCAGCATGATCTAAGAAGCATCTCAATTAGAGGGATATATTTTACATGCATTACTGATCTTGCCAATTCAACATATCCGAAGTGCCCAAGGCATTCTTTCAATTTTCCACCGCAAGTTCTGCATCTTACTCCAGGGTCGATTGCTCCTAATCTCAAATCCATAAGACCTCCATCAACTGGATAGCCGTCCATATCATAAAGCTCAGGCGTTACTATCTTAGCCACTCCAAGCTTTTTGATCTGTTCAGGATTGATCAATGAAAAATCAATCGATTCAACTTGTTTTGTTATATGGTTTTCCATTTTATAGTTGATAATGTGTTCTAAACTGGTTTAGATTCTCAATTGCACCTATTATTTTAAGATATTTTATTTCAGTGCCCATTTTCATTTTCCTGTGAGGATATTCTCTGTTAGATTCTGATAGGCTCATTGTTTTATGCATATGGTCGACTGTTATTCCAAATTTTTTTTCTAACTCGCCGATTCTTTCTTCATTCACTATCATTTTGCATTCTCTGGGAATATAAGCTTCATATTCTACATTTTCATTTTTTATTGTTGCCATTTTTACTCGTATTTGTTCTTTAATCTGAAGTGTGGGAAAATTAACAAAGTCATTAATTCTTCCATTAAAAGTTTGAAAGCGTAACTTATCTCAATAGGCTCAATCTTGGTGTTATTGCAAAGAGGACAGACTTCTTTCTTTCTTATTTTGTCCACAGTCGCTATGCTTCCGCATTTTTCGCAGATATGCACGACAACTTTGTCTGAATCATATCTTTCTTTCAGCAATAACGCAGCCCCATGGCCGACAATAGCGTCTTTTTCCATTTCTCCAAGTCTTAATGCTCCGCCCTTGCTTCTTCCTTCTACTGGCTGTCTTGTCAATAATGTTACTTTTCCGAATGATCTTGCGTGTATTTTGTTAGCGACCATGTATTTCAATTTCAGATAATACATGCTTCCGATATAGATTTTGGCTTCCAATTTTTTGCCTGTAAGCCCGCTGTAGAAAGTCTCTTTCCCATCTGCTCTGAATCCAAGCTCTATAAGCTGTTTTTCCAAAGAACCCATATCATGATCTGTGAAAGGGGTAGCATCAATTGTTTTTCCTGACAATGAAGCAACTTTTCCAGCAAGAATTTCCATTAGATAACCGACTGTCATTCTGCTTGGGATAGAATGCGGATTGAATATTATGTCTGGCCTTACTCCGTTTGCGGTGAAAGGTATTTCTGATTCAGGTATTAAAATTCCAACGACTCCTTTCTGTCCGTGAGGAGTTGAAAATTTGTCTCCGGGCTCAGGTATTCTCTGGTCTCTTGATCTGACCTGTATGATTCTGTTTCCTTCATTATCTAATGTTATAAAAACAGCATCAATGATTCCCTGCTCTTCTTGTCTCATGGTGATACTATTTTCTTTTCTTGCTTTTGTTACAGACATTTCCCCCATGTCTGAAAGGAATTTAGGTGGCGATGTTTTTCCAATTACAACGTCTCCGCCCATTAATCTTGCTTCAGGATAAACTATTCCGTCTTCTTCAAGATATTGATAAGTTTTTTCTGTCCTGTATCCGCCGATATCTTTGCTAGGGATTGAAATTTCATCTGACAATCCGCCAGTATATTGCAATTCAATTGTCGTGTAAGGCCTTAGATAGGTTGATCTTCCTAATCCTCTTTCTACAGAGCCTTTGTTCAATACTATTGCATCTTCAACATTATAGCCGTCAAAAGGCATTATTGCAACAATAACATTTTGGCCAGAAGGATAAAAAGGAACAGTATCATAGACAAAACTTTTTACTAATGGTTTTTGAGGATAATGTAGAATGCTTACATCTGTGTCAAGACGGATTGGATATGCTGCAGAATACAATCCCAGGGCCTGTTTTTGTGTTTTGCTTCCTCTGTTTAATCTTGAGCTCTGATCATGATTTGAGTAAGGTACTAATGATGTGATCAATCCAAGCATTGCGATTGCGTCGATTTCAAGGTGAGTATGATCTGGAGTTATGTCTTCTGATCTCAAGGATATTAATGCATTGTCTTCTTCTGCGGCATCAAGATATTCAACTATCCCTTGCTTCACAAGATCTGTAAAAGTCAATTTTCCCTCTTTTAGCAGATTGATATGCTCCTGCTTCAATAAAGATTCTCCATTTTTTACGATGATGAGGGGCCTGATTATTCTTCCTGTTTCAGTTGTCAAGAAAACGCAATCCCTGTTTTTTTGGTATCTTATGCTCAATTCAAAAGGCAATTCTCCAATTCTTCTTTTTTCCTTTAAGTTTGACACAAAAGCATTTACATCCTCTGTTTCTCCGATGAATTGTCCGTTGTAAATTAAGTCTGTCATTTTTATTTCATCCCGCTTTCTTTCAAAAGTTTGATTAATTTTTCTTTTTCTAAATGAGTGGCTGTTGAGACTTTGCTGAGCAATGCAAGATTCTTTCTCAATCCGATAGGAGTTCCTTCAGGCGTTTCTATCGGGCAGAATCTGCCGTAATGAGTTGGATGTAATGTTCTTGCGAGGAAGTTTTCCTGCTCTGAAGGCAGCAAAGAAATAACTCTCTGCAGCTGCGAGAAAACTGCTAGATAATTTGTTTTGTCCATATTCTGTGTGACTCCTGTCCTTTCTCCTATCCAGTTTCCTGTCGCGATCGCGCTTTCTATTCGATGTGAAAATAAAGTTGATTTTGCCAGAGTCTTGATTGAATAGAATTTCTTTTTCTTGCTTAATCTCTGCAGATTATGCTGCAAATCCTTGACAAGAACAGTCAGGTTTATCCTGAAAAGATCTGAGAATAAATCGCCTGAAAGCTTGACTCTCTTGTTGGCATAATGGTCTTTGTCGCTTAATTCCTTGTTTTCTTCAGCCATGAAAAGATGCTTGATCAGCTTGCATAATGTGACTGCTTTCTCTCCCCTGCTTTCTGGATTTACTCCGATATGAGGGAGGAAATATGAATCAAGCCTTGATTTGACTTTGTCAAGGATTTCTTTTTTTGTACCAAGAATTGCTGATTTTTCAGCGATAAATTCCAAAGCTTCATTTGCAGACTGCAATGAGGCATATTCGTACAAGTTGATTATCATGCTGTCATACTCTTTTCCGATGTATTTTGCAATATCTGAATCTTTTGTCAATCCTAATGCTTTTATCAGAGGTATTGCTGGGATTTTTTTGAATCTTGAGAAATTGACCTCTAAAATTCCTTCGCTGTTTTTCTGTATGTTTGTTGGGATCTTGTATGATCCTCTCTGTGAGAATAATTTCAGCATAAGCCTGTTGTTTGTTGCTTCTTCAATGAAAGGCTGGTTTGGAGCCAGATCCTCAATCATTACTAAAATTCTTTCATTGCCATTGATTATGAAATATCCGCCTGGATCAGCAGGGTCCATGTTCTGGTCAATAAGATTTTCTGCAGTCATTTTGTAAAGATGGCAGTATTTGCTTCTTACCATGATGGGTATTCTTCCAATCTCAACTTCGCTATGCTCAGAATTAGATCCACTCTTTATGTTCATTTCAAGATAAACGGGCGCAGAATATGTCAAATTTCTTAATCTTGCTTCAGAAGGGAAAATCGGATGCTTGCTTCCGTCAGCTTCAATTATGTCAGGCTTTTCAACTCTTATTTTTCCCAATTCAATCTTGACATCCTCTTCAGTCAAAGCTGCAGATATCTCATGGACAATTTGCTGCATTCTATTGTCTATAAAGTCATTAAAAGAAAGAATATTTGACTCGACGAGAGAGTATTCTTCTAAAAACTTTTTTACGATTACGTGTTCTTTGTCTAACATTTTATTTTCAGTATAAATTTACTCTACTACAACCCTGTAATAAAAGGATTTTTCGTCTCCGGTTTTTCGCTCTATTCTGATAATATCTCCAACTTTAACGTCGATAGGCAATGCTGTGTCTGTTTTTTTGATTCTTGGCAATTGAGGTGTAGAAATATTGAATTTAGAAAGAAGCTCCTTCACCTCGGATTGTTTTAATTTGGTGTGTTTTGGCTGTAGTAAATGCATTTTGACAAAAATTGACTATTAGCCCCCGCCAGTGATAAAAAATGAAGGATAATTATGAGCTTGACTAATGTCTCTAAAATTAATCGAAAAACTGATTATTTAAACTTTTCGTATTAAGGATTGGTTAGGCATTCTAATGGCTCCTAAAATCTTCTGGATCCGATCCATGAAAAACCTCTTTTTTCATGAGATTTGAACCCGTTCAAATCCATCGAGCGATCCCGATGGGCCAGAAAAGCAACAGCTTTTAGGGCTCTAGAAATTCATAGAATTTCTCGAGATTTGAAAAACCCATCATAAATAACCCATACGATCCCGATGGGATTTGAACCCACGACACCTAGCTTAAAAGGCTAGTGCTCTAACCAGGCTGAGCTACGGGATCATACTCTCGATAAATCAAGCAAGAAATGTTTATTTATAAAGTTTCTCAACAAGACAGCAAAGATTTATATAATATTTTTATGAATAAATCTTTGTCGAAAAATGGCAGCTAAAAACAAACAATATGACGGACTCTTGTTTTATGAGGGTTATTTAGTAAGGACTAAGTCAAAAATCCATGGCCCAGGCCCCTTTAAAAATTTTGAACATCTTTACGATTTACGAATAAAAAATTTAAATCCTGGATGGGATGTTTCTCCATATATCGGCAATGAAGGAAGCAAAATTTTGTATCATAATGGCAGGCTTTTCATGGAATGGATTTATCATAAGATGAGCGGAGAGCATAAGAAAAATAATGGAATCATTAAAATAAACGCAAGCAGACTTGAAGATGATATTCTGGCCACATTAAAGGTAAAAAAAAGCCATGTTTTTGAAATAACTGTCAATAAGCCTCAAGAATTTTTAGATGAAATTGAAAAGAATCCTTATATTCCTCTGCATGATAACATTGAAAAACTTTTTTATAAAATAAACCAAACTAAAAAATAATCATTCGGGTGTCTACATTTCTGCATTTTTTGATTTTGTAGACACCTCTGCCTACCTACTTTTTGAGATTTTTCCTTAAAATCTTGTATTCCTTCAATATCAGTTCAATAGACGGCTTGATGTTTCCGGTTTTCTGGAAATCTTTCAACGTCGCATAATATCTTTTCCTGTTTTTCATTGAGATATTCACAGGAGGAAGCTTGTGCTTGAGCAATATATTATTTAGCATGAGCCTTCCGACTCTTCCATTCCCGTCTTCAAATGGGTGGATGTATTCAAATTGATTATGCACAACTGCTGCAAGAACAATTGCTGGCAGTTTTTTCCTGTTTTGATTATACCATTTTACTAATTCAGTTAGCAGGGCAACAACTCTGGTTGCAGGGGCTCCTAAATGGATAAGATTTCCTAAGCCGTCTCTTATTCCTACTTCAACGCCTTTTTCCCGGAAATTCCCTGCAAAGCTCTTTGAATTTTCAAAGATTATCTTATGGAGAGTTCTGATTAATTTTAATGATAGATTAACTTTTGTTTTTCTTATGTGCTTGATAGCTTTTGCAACCCCATATGCTTCTGAAATCTCTTCTTTTGGCTTGTTAAAAGGCCATTTGTTCTGTTCTAAAATCTCCAGGACTTCATTCTGAGTGATAGTTGATCCTTCTATGGCATTTGTGTTATATGTGAATAATTCGGTAAATGCCTGCCAATCTTCTTCAGAAAGATGAAATACCTTGAATTTTGCCTTTGCCTTCAGGGATTTGATCAGTTCAATTTCTCTCTTGGAGAATTTATATTCAAGCGGGCTTCTTATTATCTTGAAACTGTTGACTTGCTGCGCAAGCAGCTCTTTTGCCTTCTCATGCCTTTGCTCGAGAATTTTTTTCTTTAAATTGGCCCCCAAATAAACCCTTATTTTTTGTACTTTTCCGCCTTCTCTGAAAGAATGAGCAAGATAATATTTTATCCCATGTTTTGTTTTCCTTTTTTCGAGATACATGGTATAATAGTAGGTGTCTACATATTTAAATATATTGGTTAAATCTGTCTACACAGGTCTACAGCTTCTTCCCGATTAGCTTCCAAAGAAAATAACGGTAAATATTGATCGCGACAAGGAACAGCAAAAAGGCAGTAGCCTCGGAAATAATTATTGAATATATCACAAGGTCCTTTTGGACTAAAAGATGGTGTGAAAGCAGGAATAATGTCGGATAAGAAATGAATACTGCGATAAGGAATGCCACGGGAGTGAAATAGCCTACGTCTTCTGCCATATGATTAATTGATAATGTTTTGTGCCTTTCTTTGTCATATGCCCTGGTTGCGAGCCATAAAAGAGATCCTCCAACAAGAGATCCTAGCACTGCTGAAGTTGAGATCGCATTGGCGCTGTCAGTTAATTTTGAAGTAATAAATGAGACTAAAGGCGCGCTGATTATCGCCCCTAATTCTCCAATCAGGATTTCTTTATTAAACTCTAAAAATGATTTTTCCATTGATAATTCAGGAAAACAGATTTTAAAAAGGTTGCCAGCGCGGCATGATATAATATGGCAAGAGCTGGAAAAAATAAACTCGCAGGGGCATAAGCTTATAAACCCTCGAAAAAGTAATTTAATATTAATATGTCAAAGAAAAAGCTAATTCTTTAGTCTTTTTCTTGTGTTGAGCTTAGCTTAACATTTCAATACCAACATTATTAATGCAAATATAGAATGGAAAAATTTAGAAAATTAGGCATTACCGAAGCTGTCTTGAAATCTATCCAAGAGCACAAGTTCGAAGTGCCTTCAGAAATACAGGAGAAATCAATTCCCTTAATTATTGAAGGCAAAGATGTCATAGCAGGAGCAGCCACAGGATCTGGAAAGACTCTGGCATTTGCAGCAGGCATAATAAAAAATTGCGAGCATGGAAAAGGAATCCAGTCTTTGATATTGACTCCGACAAGAGAGCTGGCTGAACAAGTTTCAGTCACATTGAATAAATTTTCAAAACATCAGCATCTGCACATAATCGCAGTTTACGGCGGAGTTTCAATAAATCCTCAGATTGATGACTTGGGCCATGCCGATGTTGTTGTTGGCACTCCAGGAAGAATCTTAGATCATATTGACAGAAGGACAATCAGATTGGAAAAAGTTAAGATCTTAGTTTTAGATGAAGCGGACAGAATGCTGGATATGGGCTTCAAAGATGATGTTGAGCAGATCATAAATGAATGCCCTAAGCAAAGGCAGACTTTATTGTTTTCAGCGACAATTTCTCCGGAAATTTCAAGGCTTGCAAAAAAATACATGAATAATCCTATTGAAGTCTCAGCAGAAGCATATGTTGATCCTTCTAAAATGACTCAAGTTTATTATGATGTTGAAGATAACCAGAAATTCTCATTGCTTGTTCATCTTCTAAGAAAAGAGCATTCAGGATTAGTAATGGTCTTCTGCAATACTCAAAGAAACACTGATTTTGTCTCAAATAATCTGCAGGCGCTCGGGGTAGAATCTTTGGCGATTCATGGAGGCTATTCACAGGATAAAAGAACAAGGACAATGCAAAAATTTCATGAGCATACGGCTAATATTCTCATATGCACGGATGTTGCTGCAAGAGGACTTGATATCAAAGGTGTCTCGCACATTTACAATTATGACCTTCCAAGAGACAGCAAGGAATACATCCACAGGATAGGAAGAACTGCAAGGGCTGGAAAAGAAGGCAAAGTGGTAAATATTCTTGCGCAGAGAGATTATGATAATTTTCAGAAAATAATCAGCAATGAAGAATTCAAAATCATTAAAGAAGTAACTCCTGAAGTAGAAAGAATATTTGTCAAATTCAGGGATAACAGAACAAGAGGATTTGACAGAGGATATGGCGGTAGAGGAGGCGGATATAGTCGCGGAAGAGAAGGCGGAGGATATCGAAGCTCAAGCGGATCAAGTGGAGGATATAGAGGATCAAGCGGGGGATATCGAGGATCATCTGGCGGAAGATTTGGCGGAGGATATGGAGGAAGAAGCGAAGGCAGGAGCGGAGAAAGAGAACATGGTGAAGGCAGAAGCTCAGGGTCATCTTATCATACAGGTACAGGCTATTCTCAGCAAAGGCACAGGCCTTACGGACATAATTTCAATCGAACTCCAAGCAGAGGAGAAGGCGAATCAGGAGACAGGGAAAGAAAGCCCTTCAAAAGAAAGTTCAGAAGCGACAATTCTTCTAGAAGATATTAATTTCTGATAATTTTTTAGCTTAAAGAATCAAGCAAAGATTTTTAATACCACTCAATTTTATTGATACCCCATGGAAAATTTAGAAGATTTTCTGAAAGCAGAAAAAATCACTGCCAAAGAAGAATTCAAGAAAAAGCTGAAATCAAAGCTGAAGTCTATTGCAGAATGGATTCCCATTTATGGGAATTATCTCCTAAAAAAGGAAAGGAGCATCTTGCAAAAAGAAAACAGCGAAATCAAGAGAGAGTACGCTAAAGGGCTGGCTGCAAAATCGATGCTTGATGATGATGAAAAAGACGAAGAAAAATTAATATTGACCTCTTTTTACAAGGCAGTTGGCTGTGACAGTTCCAGGATGTTCATTGTTTCTTATGCGGATAATATTCCCTGGGTTAGCAGAGTCATAGGCATAGACAAAAGAAGAGGCGACGAGGAACTATTTGACCCCGAATATTCTTCAAATCCTATAACTAATCTGGACAAGTTCCATGGCAGAATTCTTCCGTTAGTTGTCCTGAATAAAAAACCCTATCATCTTGACTTGAAAAACGGGAATCATCTCAAGGATCCATTGCATTTTCTTTTGATTGATAAAGATTACCAGCTGATTAAAGACAAGGAAGGGCATATAATAAAGAAAAAAGAAACCTCCCTAAACCCAAGGACTATATCAAAAATAATCAAAAATTCAAACCAGTCAAAAGTAAACGGAAAATCAGTGAGAGAAAAAGTGGAAGTCCCAATTTTTGGGAATTTTAAGGACGAATATGAAAATATTGAGCAAAAAGTCATAGGCGTCCTGGTTGCGGACAATGCAGATTCAGGCTACAAAATTTCTGATAACAGGATTGAAACAATGATAAGCGCGGCAAAAAATGCAAGCTCTTATCTTGCCAATGCGAGAGAATCAAAACAGGATGTGCTGACAGGCCTTTATAACAGAAAAGGCCTGAATCAATATCTGGTCAGAGAAGGAACAAGCTCATTGAATACCGGCCAGCCATTATCCATTGCAGTCTTGGACATTGATCATTTCAAATATTTCAATGACACATATGGCCATCAGATAGGCGACTTGGCTCTGAAAAAGATTGCATCTTTCATACAGGATTCAATAAGGCAGCAGGGACTTTCCAGAAAAAGAGATGTTGTTGCAAGATATGGCGGAGAAGAGTTTGTAATATTATACTCTAACACTGACAATAAGGGCGCAAAAATAGCGCTGGAAAACTTGAATGAAAAAATAGGCAAATATGACTTCAGCAAAATACTTGCCAAAAATGGCAAACACTTGAATAGAGAATCAGACAGGCAAATCACAATAAGCGGGGGAATAGCCGATCTGAAGACTGTCCTTGCTGAATCCGGAGGGATTTACAGCCACCTTCATAAAGCGCAATTTATCTCTGAAAAAGAGATAAAACCATTAATGCATTCTCTTATTGATTATGCTGACAAGGCCCTGTATAATGCGAAGAATTCAGGCCGAAACAAAGTTTTGGTCTATGAAAAAAGCAGAAAAATATAATATTATTATAGAAGATATTAATTGCTAATAATTTTTTTAGCTGCTGAATGACTAATTCAAGAGAATCTACATTAGACAAATCCAAAATCTCAATTAATTCACTAAGAATTCAATTTTGATCTATTTTACTTTGCTGCTACTTTTTCAACATCTTCGGCTTTAGGGCCTTTATCGCCTTCTACGGCTTTAAAAGTAACCTTGTCGCCTTCATCAATTTCAACGCCCTCTTTCAATCCAGTCTTGTGGACGAAATAGGTTTTTGCGTCGTCTCCGTTAATGAAGCCGTAGCCTTTCATTCTGTTGAAAAATTTTACTGTTCCTTCAACCATTTTATAATATCTGATTTTTTCTTTTTAAATGTTTCTAGAAGAATTATTGCTCGGTTTTGATGTTCTGGATGTAATTTTTCAGATATTTGAGATGATCCAAGGAAGGAATAGTAATCTGCCAATCATTATCACTAATATATGCTCCCGCTCCAGTAGTTTGCAGGTAATCTTCCAAGGAACTATAATACTTCTCATTATTCAGCCTTTCTTTCAGATATTCCACAAAATAGCTGGGAAGTTTCTTTTCTAAACCCCCATACCAGTCTGCAATGTCCTTGGTTTTTTTAGTTTCATCCATGTTATTTTTTAACAAAAGCATTGTAGTACGTCTTGTATGCTTCAATGCCTTGATCTGTTAATTTATAGAGAAGTTTATTATTATCCCTGTTCGCATGAAAATACAGAAGACCTTTGTCTTTTAGATATTCTAATTCCTTGTGGGCTCTGCCCCCCTTTGCGGCCATAAAAGATGAAGTTGGCCAGCAGCCCATATTAAACCTCATTATTATCAGAGCTAATTTGCCGGTTAATTTATCCTCTATTGTCTCATTATCTGTATCTTTTATTTCAAGCAAATCGCAAAGTTGTTTTATCTTCATTTTTAGCTCTCATTTGTAATCCTTTTAATATATTCTTTAAAATGATCCTTATTAGTTTCATAAACTTCTTTCAGCAGATAGGTTATGCTTTTCTGGTCTTTTTCAAAATCTTTGACGAGGCTCTTTGCCATCTCTTTATTCAGCTTAAAGTCTGGGCATCTTTCTATGACCAAATCAACTTTCTTTGTATTGTAGAAATCAGACAGCTTGATGTCCCGGATAGTATAAGGGCATTTGAAAACTCTTGCTTCAGCCAAATGGGCCCCGCAATCAGTTCCAGCAGGATTTTCCGCAGTTACAATATGCGCATCGCAAAATTGTTCCAAGTTGGGTTTTTTTTCAGTATTTTCTGCCATTTTATTTTGTTTTATTGAATATTTTTAAAATAATCATTGAATACCTTTTCAATGAATCCTTTTTGTTCTACAGGAAACCTAACATCGCATTCATATTCATGCTCTAGAATATTTCCATTATATTTTATAGAAAATTCTTCAGCTAATTCTTTCATACTCTTATTGCTAGAATATCTTATGCTCCCAATTATGCTGCTATCACTTTTATCCCTTTCAATAAGTTTTTTATCTGTTTCTTTAAAGTCATTAGCTATTCCTAATGATTTAGGTATGACTAAATCTAGAATCTTCATGCGAGGCACATATACCAAAAAAGCTATGTTTTCTGCCATTTTTATTTTTTAATTAATTCAATCCTTTTAAAGTTCATTATATTATCAAGAGATATTCGCATTTTTCTTTCATGATAATCTTTAGGTACAGCTATAGATGACTCCTTGAAATACGGTCCAATTTCAAGTTTATTCTGTGAAATAGAATAAGGAACCCCAATTACAGTTCTCATATTTTCTTTATCATTATACAATACTACAATTGCAGCATCATATGGCTTTTCTTTTTCAAGAGTGTCTATAAATTCTTTCAATTCAAGTATTTTTGTTGCCATTTTTATTATCTCAGAAATAGCTCTGAGGCGCCATCACCTCTGAAAATCATTATTTAAGGCTTTTTAAGAATTATTGTGGTTAAATATTCCAAATCATCTGCTGCCCATCTTTAAGGGCATCCGAGCCCCATATTGTCAGGCATTCCAATGCTCTTTCGTTTTCTTCTATGATATATCCTTTTTCCTTTGAAAGAGCCAGCAGGTATTTCCCCACAAAATAGTCAGTCATTTCTGCTTCGCTTAGATTTTGGCCTTCATAAAACTCTTCGATGCTAGTTTCATCGGCAAACTCATGGCATTGATGGTATCCGATTCTATCATTATGAAAATCGGATAATCTCGCATTCTTGAGCATGTCCATGGGAAAATCTTCAAGGACTTTTTCAAAAAGGATCGGCTTTTTCAGTTCAGGAAGTTTTCCATAAACAGGAACAAGCATATGCTCCTGATGCCTTGCAAAATAGGGCCTTATTATTTCTTGCATTTTTTTATTGACTTCTCTTGATTGTGTATCCCTGAAATAAGCCCACTTATTTCTGTCTTCATCATCTTTGATTCTCTTGCCCATCAAGTCATATACCTCGCATATGGAATCATATAATGAATTTAGCGAGCTTTTAGGATGATTTTTCCAGCCATTAAGGATTGAATCATGACCTGTTTTCGCCGTGACCATTTTGAATCCATCCATGGCAGTAAGAAGATTGAATGAGGCGGATTTCTCTTTTTCATTGTTTGCTACAATTATGCCCTGATTCCTGAAAGCTTCGAAAAATCCCCATAATCCTATTGCAGGATGAATGGGATACTGGCATTTCAATGCCATTACATAAAGCTCAGTTGTCACATTATCATATAATCTTTGTTCAAGAAAATCCATATCATTTGATATGTCAATGGCTTTTTAAGAATTATTGCGATAATATTCAAATCTGCCCGCTTTGGGAGAACTTTCTCATAGCCTGCTCGATTATGATCTGAGGAGCAAGTCCTTTTCGGCTGCAGGCCTTGACAAACTCATCATAAGTGTTCTGGTCGATGTTGTATTTCATCTCCCTTTTCTTTCCCGCTTGATGTATTGCTGTCATAATTTATCCAGCTAAAATAGATTAATAAATCTTTTGAAGATATCCTTTAAAGAAGATTATTTCTGATCCATTTCGATTATTTTGTATTTCCTGTCAAATTTCTTCTGCTTGACCAGGGCGATTATGCCTTCGCAGATCAATCCAACTCCTGCGAGGAACCAGAACCAGTCTGAAGAAAAATTCATTATGCCGAAAAGTTTCAATAATGATCCTGCGGCGATCAGCAGGCCGACAGAGATGAATGCCTCATATCTGAAAAAACTCTGTATCACCGTCTCCATATCTATGTAAAAATATTTTTGTTTTTAAATCTTTTTGAAAAGTCAGATAATCTCTACCTGTTTACCAAGATATTCGGCTATTTTTGTTTTGATTTCATTTTTTAAGGCATCAACTGAAATTGCAAGGTCTTTCGCGACAGTTTCGCAGTTTTCCCTGAATCTTGCATTTTTCCTTATATCTTCTTCAATCGCTTTGATGCCCTCATCGCTCCAAGTTATTTTTATGCCTTCTTCTTTTTTGATAAGGCTGTCTAATTTAGATTCAAGCTCTTTTATTTCAGCCATTTTCCCCAATGAATCTTTGGCATCTTCAATATCCGCTGATTCAACTTCAGTTATCTGCTTAGTTTTCGTTTTTTCTGCCAATTGTTCAAGCAGGAAGCTTATCTGATTATTATCTGTTGTTTTTAATGCGTCCCAGGTGTCTTCGACAAGCTTGTCAAGCAGTTCTTTGTTATGCTTGTTTTGTTCTGTCCATTCAAGCCGTTTAAGACCCTTTTTTATTCTGCTGAAAGCCAGCACAATCTCCTCTTTTTTCAGTTTTATCTGGTTAGAAAGAACAATTATTTCTTTTTTCAGTTTTTCTTTCTCTGAATATTCACCGCTTTTTCTGAGATTCTCATCTTTTGATTTCAATAAATTTATCTGCTGATGCATTTTATCCAGATTTAATGCCGTTTTTTCCAGGCTTTCCTCATTTTCTTTTTTTAATCTGGCAGTCTCAGTTATTTCACGGATTAATCTGTTTAAATCATGAAATTTTGAGATGTCGCTTTTGATCAATTCATCAATCCTTCTGAAGCATTTGTCGATTCCTTTAAAATCGTTTATAAGTTTTTCAAGAGGCTTTCCTATCATCTCCGAAGTTATATGGAATGATTTGAATGATTGTTTTGAAAAGCTGACTGATCTTGCGGCATAATAAGCCAGATATTTATCCGCATCCTCTCCATGTTTTTTCAAGATATCATCAAGAAACTCTTCGACAAACTTCACATAAATCTCCCTGTGATCTTTTATGATCTTCAAGACTCTTTCATCGGCCTTGCGGATTTCATATTCTTTCAGCCCTTTCAAGTCTAGCCTGGTCTTGGCGACTGATTCCTTGATCTCCAGGTAGATTTCACCAGTAATTGAGTCTATTCTTTCTTTTTTGCCTTTGTAATTCTCTTTAACCCAGTTATCCAAATCGCCAAGCTTGACGGTTACTGCTATGTTTTCTTCTTTAGCTTTTTTCTTTCTTAGAAAATCAAAAATCATGTTGAATATTAACCGATGATTAATCTGATAAAGTTATATGCTTTCAGCGCTTCATCATAAGACATCTCAACATTTCTCGGAGAGCCCCCGATCATTTCTCTTCCTCCGCATCCTTTTTTGTGCAATATGCCATCTAATTTTTCATAAATTGGCGCGAATCCTTCCTTGCCCAGCAGATCAAATCCTGTTTTTCCCCCGAATGATTCGCTCTTTTTTGTATTAAGCATGAAAGTGATTAATTTTTTGTCTGGATTATAATGCACAATAACCGGCGCGATTTCATACCATTCATTAAATGCCTTATTCGGGGCAACTGCAAGCGCTATTTTTCTTTGCTCACAGAATTTGATATCTTTTTTTGCAGACAATTTTCTTTCCTTTTCATTGTTTATTGCCTGCCTGACTTCCTTTGAATCATAATCGCCATTGTATATTCTGATCAGCTCATCAAGAGATTTATATGAGCTTTCAAGACAATGATTTAAATTTGTTTTCTGCTCAAACATCAGGATTTGGATATATCTTTCAGAAGTTTTATCCCGGCCTACAGGATCAGTGTCTATTTCAGCAACAGCTTCTGCCTGTTCCAGTTTTACTGGTATCTGCGCGCTTAAAGCCGCAATGGCATAGCATTGGTCACAATCAGCATCCCCAGTCACTACGAAATTTTTAAGTTTTACCCCCTTAAGGGCAAATCTTGCAGCCTTCAGGCTTACGGCATCATGCTTGGAATATGGCCCATGATGATCCAATATCAATTTGCCAACAGCAGAATGCTTGCCGAATGAGCATTCAACAGGCTCATATCCTTCCTTTTCATGATTGATGGCATCTTCCAAAGTTTGCGCATATCTTAGATTTGCCTTATTTTTCATTATTATTCCTTGCATAACTTATTTTTAAGCATTACCATGCTGAACTCCAGAGATTTTAGAAACTTGGCTGCCAGTCAGACTTAAATTCAGGAAAAAAATGATTTATTCTTTCAGCAAGAGAATCTTTTTCAGGCTTTCTGTTTGAAGGCTTATACTTATTCACTTCCACAATGCTTGGCAGATCATGATGTATCAAATATCTGACAAAAACGTCATAAACCCAGTCATCATCTTTGAGGCCTTGCCGTTCCCGAACGTTATCAAATGAATCCATCGTTGGGAATAAGTCATGATTTCCATTCCAAAAAACTAATTCTCGTCCAGAATCATCATGCAGGAGAAACCAGTCTGGAATTTCATTGCTATGATAAGACAATGTTTTCAAGCCGATATTATTAAAAATAATATACGCTCTGTCCATAAAATTATCAGGGAATGGAAATCGCTTATACCATGGAAATTTCAAGTGAGGGGCATTTTTCTTGTAATCTGCCAGATTTTCTGCCAAATATATGTCTGGATCTCTGAAACTTCTGATTTTCTTGATTAATGGATAATCTGGAGATTCTCTTGCCAGATGGCTTAAATTTAACATAGCAATTAGAATTTTTTCCAAGTTTATAAATTGAAAGTTTTTTAAAGATGATTTTTTATATCTAATAAAATGGAAGAATACAAATCAAAATTTATTGATTTTCTATTAAAGACAGGCGCATTAAAAGTCTTTGAAAATCCTTCTGATGACAGAACACTGAAAAGCAAGAGAATTTCTCCCTGGTTTGTCAATATAGGCGATTTTAATGATGGTGAATCTTCAAATGCCTTGGCCGGATTTTATGCTGATGCGGTAATTAACTCGGGAGTTGAAGCGAATTCTTTGTACGGGATTCCAGATAAAGGGGTGGGATTAGCCGCGCCTATTGCAATGGCTATGGCTGCAAAAGGGCATAATATCGGATGGTTCTTCTCAAGAAAAGATGAAAAAACTCATGGAGAAGCTACAAATTTAGGCCCGGAGGATAGAATCAAAAAATTGACTGTTGGAAGAGCTCCAAAAGCAGATGATGCTATTGTTCAATTAGATGATGTTTTTACTGCAGGCGATGCAAAGTATGAAGCAAATGCTTTCTTGAAAAGTTTAGGGAGATCTAATCTCCCATTGCTTGCAATTGCTGTAGACAGACAAGAGGTGGCGATTGACAGCAGGGAAGCGATTGCCGAATATCAGGAAAAAACTGGAACGCGGGTTGTTTCTATTGTAAATGCCGTTGATGTTTATAATGTTTTAAAGGAAGGAAATCTGGCTCCCGAAAGAGCCTTGGAAAGATTGGCGAATTATGTAAGAGTTTATGGAACAAAGGAAGCCCGGACTGCTATTGGCAAGGGGTTGGAGCAAAAGATAATCGGAAGAGATAGAAGTGTTATCCCGGCATGTGATGTTGAAACATTAGAACAGTTTGAAGAATTGGTAAAACAAACTGCCGATGTTGATGGAATTGGCGGGTATAAGATTGGATTCGAATTAGGATTGGGATCTGGTCTTCCGGCAGTAGTTGCTGCGGCAAGAAAGCATACAGACAAACCAATAATCTATGACCATCAAAAAGCGGGGACAGATATTCCAGATACTGGCAAAAATTATGCAAAAGTGATGAAAAGGTCTGGAATAGACACAGTTATATTTTTCCCGCAAGCAGGTCCTGAAACAGAGAGAGCCTGGATTTATCATGCCTTGGACAATGGATTAAATGTCATTGTTGGCGGAAGAATGACTCATCCAGCTTATGCTGTTAGCGAGGGCGGATTTATTACAGATGAAGGCGCTTTAGAGATGTATAGAATCGCCGCAAGAGCCGGTGTAAATAATTTTGTTGTTCCTGGAAATAAACCAGAGGTTATCAAGCAAGTCAGGGATGTTGTTGAAGCAGAGGGAGTTTCTCCAGTCTTCTATGCTCCAGGATTTGTTGCCCAAGGTGGAAAAATTGAAGCCGCTGCAAAAGCTGCAGGTGATAGGTTCCATGGAATTGTTGGAAGAGGAATTTACCAGGCTAAAGATATGCATGCTGCAGCAGTTGAGCATACCTCTCAAATTTAATTATTAAAATGATAGATGCACATGTCCATTGCAGAGACTGCAAACAGAGCAGCAAGGAAACAATTGAGCATGCTCTGGATGTTGCAAAAGATTCTGGATTAAGCGCCATATTTGACATGCCCAATACTGATCCGACTGCGACAACAAAAAAAGAGATTAAAAAAAGATTGTCTTTGGCCAAAAAAGCCAATTCTCCTGTTTTTTACGGCATCCATATCGGAATTACATCAGATAAAGAGCAGATAAAAGAAGCGGTTGAAACATGGAAAGAATATTTTCCCCATGTTGTCGGATTGAAGATGTTTGCCGGAAAATCAGTCGGAAATCTGGAGATTATTAAAGAAGAAAAACAATTTGAGGTATACAGAGAATTAGCCAGTCTGAAATATAAAGGCGTTTTAGTTGTTCATTGTGAAAAAGAAGCGCACATAAACAATAAACTCTGGAATCCTTCAAAGCCAAGCTCGCATGATGATGCAAGGCCTGAAAAATCTGAGATTGAATCCGTAAAAGACCAGATAAGATTCGCATCGGATGCGAATTATGAAGGAAGACTGCATATTGCGCATGTTTCTGTTCCAGAATCAGTTGATATTATCTGCAATTCAAAAAATAAGCTGAGAATATCATGCGGAGCAACGCCGCATCATCTGCTCCTGGACACTTCATCGATAGACAATCTGAGAAATGGCTTTCTGTACAAAGTAAATCCCCCGATAAGAAAGCCAGAAACAAGAAAAAAACTATTAGAATATTTTTTAGACTGCAAAATCGACATACTAGAATCAGACCATGCTCCGCATAACTATAAGGAAAAATTCAGCAGTCATTTGTCTGGAATTCCAAATCTTGCTTCATGGCCTCAGTTTATCAAACTTTTAAAAAAGGAAGGAATGGAAAATGATATGCTGGAAATGGTCGCTTTTGAGAATGTCAATATGATTTATAATACCAGAATAAAAAAATTGAAACTGCCAGTCAAGAACAGAACTGCTGAATATGTATTCAGCCCTTATTCAAATTTAAAATAAATTTTATTTTCTCTTCTTCTTTCTTTTTGGTTTATTCTTTCTACTAGATTTTTTCTTCAGTTTTCTGACAATCCAGCCTATAAACCATCCGATTAGCGCGCCTAATAAAAACCAAAGGATAATGTCTGTTACTATCCAAATTACATTAGGTACATTCATAAAAAAATCGAGATTTACTCCGGAGATTGCTAAAATAAATAATGGGAATCCAAAAGCTATTGCAAAATACTCTAATATCGGCAACTCAGAAGATCCACTAATCCATATGATTGTATAAAGAAGAATCAAGGCTAATGCGCATATTCCAACCCCAATCAATCCGCCTTTCACCCAACTTTTCATGATTATATTAAGAATTTAATTCTTTTAAATCTTGCTTCGAATCTTGCCCGGCTTGATATTTCCCTTTTGCCAGTCCTTAAGGATCATTCTTGCAGCTCTTTCAACATCTATCGCCCCTTTTTTCAAAAGCATTCCATTTTTTCTGCCAAGCTCTTCAAGCAGCATTTCAGAATCCCCTTTTGCATCAATTCTGTAGAATCTTTCAAAAAGTCCTTGATGCTGCTTCATCAATTCATGAACAACAACATCTGGGTCTTTTGCCCTGTCAAATGTTCTTACTCCGATTTTTGCGAGCTTCACAAGATCGGTGAATATTTCAGTCGGAGGGATTATTCCCGGAGAATCAAGAAGATAAATGTCCTCGCTAAGCCTTAATGACTGGATTCCTTTTGTGAATCCTGCTTCAGGAGAAGTTCTTGCAATCTCTTTTCTTCCAAGTATCAGATTGATGACTGAGCTTTTTCCAGTGTTGGGATATCCTATGACTCCGATATACACTGGTGAATTTTTTTTAAGCTGCTTTGAAATGATTTTTATCCTGTCTCTCAATTCATTGACTCCCTTTCTTGTCTTGCATGAGACAAGGACAGCTGGAGATATATTATCCAGCTCTTTCTGGTTTATATTGCGCGCCAAGTCCGCTTTGTTTAGAATATAAATTATTTTTTTGTTTTGCGCCTTTATCATTGATTCCAGATAAGGATTTCTAGTTTCCAAGATGAATCTGGCATCAAGAATGCAGAGAACTATGTCTGAGCTTTGAATTACATGATTGACTGCTTCTGGAATTGTTCGTTTCATTGTTTAGTCTCATCAAGAATTATTTTATCTTTGAATGCGCCTTTTTCATCGGCCTTCTTTTTTCTTATTAATTCCAATTTTGACCGATCAATTTTCTTGAAGTCGCAGATAGCATAAATCACTTCAAGAATATCCGCAAGCTCCTCTTCATTGCTATTTTCGATAAACTCATTGACTTCTTCATTAAGCTTCTCTTTTAATTTTGGCCAATATTCATTGTCTGAAGCAGTATGAGATACTAGCATCTCACCTTTTTGCTTTATTATCTCCGGAATTTTATCTCTGACAAGCTTATTGTATTTCATATATAACTAAGAGTCTGGAGATTTATAAATTTCTTTATGTCAGAATGACTTCGCATTCTGATCATCCTAAAAACAAGCGCCATTCAAATCATGCAATTTATTGCATGGTAGCACATTGTTTTTTTGATATTCCAGTAAATTAATCTATATTCCTAAAAATTTAAGGGCGTTATAGACTAAAAATGCCGGCCAAACAGCCGCTTTCAAAAGCCCTAACACCCCCATCCAGAAACCTGTTGCGGTAGAAAGATAATAAATTGCAGCGCCAATAAAACCAAGGCCATAAATGCCATTGCCTGAATGGCACCTGCAATTGAAACTAACAACTTTATTTTTCATATCTTTTTTCGCCATTTTGTGTATAATCTCCTTTTTTTCAAAATAAATTAAATAAAAAAATAAAAAAAATCAAATAAATTTGCCTATTTGTCGCACTTCTTGCAGGGCATTATAAGCTTCAAAAATCCTGCGATTGCAAGTATTCCACCTATAAAATTTGCCCAGCTGACAACATTCCATTTTGTGTTTGCAAGCACAAGAAGGCCTAAGACAAGCATCTTGCAGCCCATCATCTTTTTATGCATCTTCAAATGTTCTTGCATTTTAATATCATTATTTCTTGGCATATTATTATTTTCAACCTCCTTTGATGTTATTTTAAATGATTTGGAGAATTTAAACCTTTTTCCTTGAATAATTCCCTCTGATTCAGCCATAATAAAATCACTGCTGGAATAATGAACCACCTGTTAACAAGAAACATCAAAACAATGAAAATCAGCGCTATAATTGACTGGATTATTACTTTTTTATTGACTTCTTTTGCCATATTATTTTCCTATTGAATATAAGTTTTAAATCTTTTTAGAAACTAGGACTAATGTTCTGAGCACGCTGATAATGTTATAGTTTTCTCGTCTCATCCGCATTTTTTACAATCTTTAATAGCCTCAGTTTTTCTTCGCTCATCACAATTCCTGACAGGCCTTTTTTTAACTCTTTCAGCACTTCTTTTTCCTGCGGTGTTTTTGTGACCCATTCATCCCCCTCTTTTGAAAGAAAATCCAAGAGTGGCTCATTTGAGGGGAATTTGAGAATATTAACAGCCTCTAGAGAATATTCAGTCGAAGGCTCTTTCTTTTTGTAGTCAAGAACTTTGAAATTAGTTGAGACATATCTTTCCCCATTAAATTCTCCGATTATTAAAAATCCAGCAACATATGATCCTTTTTTGTACGGATATTCTTCCATTCTGTTTTAAATTTAAATGCATCAGCATTTAAATTAATTATTGTGTCAGAAATGCACTGTTTTCATAACAGCATTTCTGAATCCCTAAAAACATGAAAAGTTTTTTTGGTGTCAGAAACATTCTATCAATCTATTTATTGCATTCATAATCATATCCAAAATGAGGATTGCCTCGTTTGTCTATATAGTCAGTCCGCTTTTTCTCTGATCGATATTTGCAGGTTGTCTCTCCGTTTAAAAAACATTTTTCTGGCCGAGCATTGCTTTCCTGGCATTTTTTTACCAATTTTGCCACCAATGTTTCAAAGGTGTCTGTCATCATATTATTAAGATCATTTAATATTTAATTTTTTTGATTACTGATCTAAGGCGTTTTGGAAGATGTTTGTATTGCCATTCGCGTTCTTTAGAGCTATTTTCAGTTCCCACAGCCTTTATTGCATAATTAGCCGCAGCAATAGAATGAAGAGCAGCATGACAGGCTGCAACAGCTTGTCCGGCAGACCTTGCAGCAGCAATGGCAGAAGGATTCTTGGCTTTTCTAGCGGCAGCATGAGATGCCAAAGATATTTTTCTGATTTCCTGGAGCTTTATTTTTTTCTTAACCCAGGCCCGCGCAGTTTCTATCGCCTTTCTGGGCCTATTATCTCTGGAATATTTTTCTTCAAAATAAGGAAGCACATGTTCCGCGCACTTCACAGCCCAAATAACAAGCGCTTTCTTTTCAAGCTTCAATTTTTCCTTGGCAGGTTTCATTTATCTTCAAGTTTGAATGAAATTATAAATTAATGGTTTATAGAAATCTTTTTAACTTAATATTGGCTGAGATAATCATGCCAAGACCAATAGAGTTTAAAGATCCGGAATATGACAGGCAGCTTGCTGAATTTAAGGCCAAAAAGGCCCAAGCAAAAGCCGAGCAGGCAAGAAATGGCGAGCTCAAAAAGAAGGTATCTGAGAATACTTGGATATCTGTTAAAAAAGAGCAATAGAAAAGTTCAGTTTCTTGTTTCTCATAAGCAGCGCTGAAAGCGCCCAGTTATTAGTTCTAACTAAATAAAAATAGCTTGATAATTTCAGTTATTATTTTGTAGATTCAGATGAAACGCAATCTGAATTATAAGACACAAGGTCTATCGGGCTTTCTTTTACAAGCACATTATAATTCCACCCATTTTTTCCGGCTATCTGGGATTTTCCCCTGAAAAATTGCTCAATAAAAATCTTCTGGCCTTTTTTGTGAATATATCTGTCTGATATGAAATTTCTCCAATGGCCTCTTACAGGGTGGAAAGGTCTCGGCTCTTTAGATTGGTCTGACAGGAAATCCTTTGTCTCGCTTTCATTCAAGCATACATAATGGGGCCTTATCACGGTCTTTCTGAAGAAACTATTTTGTTTTTTCGGATTCATTTTTCTTCCGATTGCCTTGCTTTGATTGCTTTCTTCCCTTATTATAAAATTTGCAGGATCCATGATATAGACTAACTGCTCGATATAGGCGACTGCGGATTTGACTATATCTTCGTTTAATCTTCTAGAATAGTCTTCACCAATCATTGGATGCATATTTGCCGATAGTTTTACCCCGTCCAGCATATGGATGGAGCAAAAATCTTCTATCAATAGCGGGATGTTTCCAGAATCATCATACACGTCAAGTATTTTCAATTTTGAGCAAACAACATTGCTCTCTTCAATGGACTTGCCGTCTTTTTCAAGAGGGCTGCCGATTGAATAGACCAGCATATACTGGTTATTTTCAACGTTCTCCAAGGATACTGCGGACATCTTGTCCTCGATTGTGGTTATTTTGAAGGGCATTATAAGATTCTTGTTATACTGCTTGCTCATGCTGAAATAATCTGCAAGGTATCTGTTATACTCTATAACATCCTTGCCTGTTTTTGGAAAGATTTCCTCAGAATTCAGCGGAAAATCGAACAATGCCGATCTTGTGACAACTTTTTCAAGATAAGACCTCACATTAAAGCCTTTGTCGAATCTCATGGATTCTTCTCCATTCAGAGCGCCTTTCTTCAATATCTCCACAAGGCTGTCAAAATATTTTCCCATCAGCTTTTTCAGAAGAAACTGTTTATAAACCTGGTGTTAGAACGCCCGAACCAAACAGGTGAGAATTTCTCACATTTGTTGGAGAAGTTAATTAATTTATCTCTTAGAAATTTGTTTATTACTAATTTCGGCGAGGGCACTTATACTCCGTGGTCTTTTCGTGCGATGTCAGAAATGAGCGCATTTCTGAGCATCCTGAAAATCGCTGATTTTTTTGATCTCGGGTGTTTTCTAGGGTTTTAGGGCGTTGAAGTCGTAAAGTTTAAATATTGATATTCATCAATATGACTATGGGCAAAGATATTGAATTATTAAAAGCATTAGCTGATGAAACAAGATTCAAGATTGTTGAATTTCTATTAGGCGGAGAAAAGTGCGTCTGCGAGATATTTCCCTATGTCAAAAGGACTCAGTCTACTGTTTCTATTCATTTAGGGAATTTAGAAGATGGAGGGGTTCTTGAATCAAGAAGAGAGGGCAAGAAGATTTTTTATAAAATTAAAGATAAAAGAGTCTGCGATGTTTTTAAGGCATTAGGGGATGCTAAAGGTAAAATCTTGAAACAGAGTTGTTGTGAAAAATGAATAAACTAATCTATATTGGAATAGGAATATTTATCCTACTTTTAGTTTTCTTTGTACCAAAATACCTTAATGGAAATGCGACTGCTTCAGGAGATAGCAAACTTTCTTCAGATATTGAAAAGGTGGAAGTTTATCATTTTCATGCAACAAGACAATGCTATACATGCAAAACAGTTGGGGCATTAGCTGAAGAAACTGTAAACACCTATTTTGCTGATGAATTAAAATCTGGAAAACTTGTTTTTGCCAGTATTAATATAGAATTGCCTGAAAACAAAGCACTTGCAGATAAGTATGAAGCTAAAGGTTCTTCATTGTTAATTGGAGTATATGGGAAAGATGGAAGCTTTTCAAAACAAGAAGATACAGAAGTGTGGTATAAAATAGATAACAAAGAGGATTACATGAGTTATCTAAAAGGCGTGATTGAACAGAAGTTCTCAGAAAATTAAAATGGTTAGTAATACTTTTATTTTTGGTTTATTTACTGCAATTATCCTGCTTCTATCAGTAATTTTAGATAGAAAAAAGACATTTCTTGGCTTGAAGAAGGGCGCAAAAATGCTTTTTAATATTCTGCACCCTTTTCTTAACATCCTTATTTTAATCAGCCTTGTTCTTTTTTTTATCCCTGATTATCTAATTGTAAATTCTCTTGGAGCCAATTCAGGATGGCTTGGATTTATTATAGCAGCAATTATTGGCTCAATCACACTAATACCAGGATTTATCTCTTATCCTCTTGCTGCAGCCTTGTTGAAGCAGGGAGCTACATACTCAGTTGTTGCAGTATTTATGACTACTTTAATGATGGTTGGAATAGTCACTTTGCCTCTTGAGATTAAATATTTTGGTAAAAAAGCGGCAATATTAAGAAATATACTTAATTTTATTGCAGCAATAATTATTGGCATTATAATTGGGTGGTTAATATGATAAAGCATATTAAGAATTATATGTGGGTAATTTTATTCATTATTTTCTCAATAGTTTCTTACTTTATGGGATTCAAGCCAGGGCAGATGATTTATTCAAACTTCAATGAATTTTTCATCGAGATGATTTCATTCATACCTTTTTTATTCATCTTAATTGGACTTTTTGATGTCTGGTTTCCAAAAGAAATGCTTGAAAAGCATATAGGCCAAGAATCAGGAATAAAAGGAATTTTTTTAGTAATTTTATTGGCCATGCTCCAAGCAGGCCCTCTTTATGGAGCATTTCCTGTTGCATATCTCCTCCATAAAAAAGGAGCATCTGTTAAAAATATCTTTATTTATCTTGGAGCTTTTTCTTCTATGAAAATCCCTATGCTGGGCATAGAAATGGGCTATCTGGGCATAAAATTCACTATATTACGAACATTAATATCGCTCCCACTTTTCATACTTATAGGGTATATGATGGAAAGATTTGTTGGTAAAAACTTTAAAGTAAAAGATGCAAAAGTATAAAATGGGAAAAATTAAAAAATGACTATAATGTCTTTTATGCAGTCTATGGGCACAAGCAGCTTTCCATTAATTGCTGCGTTTTTTATTGGCTTGATGACTGCTTTAAGCCCTTGTCCTCTTGCTACAAATATTACTGCAATAGCCTATATTTCTAAGAAAATCGGAGATGGAAAAAAGACCTTGTGGACTGGCATTGTTTATACTTTAGGAAGAATGTTTACTTATGTTTTGTTGGCTAGTTTAATTGTCTATATAGGAGTTAATGTTCAGGCAATTTCATTATTCTTGCAAAAATATGGTGAAAGAATCTTAGGCCCATTGCTGATTTTTATTGGTTTGATAATGCTTAATTTCATTAAACTGCCTTCTTTAAAATCAAGAGAAAGAATAACTAAATTAAAGGAGAAGCTCTCAGAAAAAGGATATTTGGGCGCATTTTTATTAGGAGTTATTTTCGCATTGGCCTTCTGCCCATTTAGTGCTGTTTTGTTCTTTGGGATGTTAATTCCTTTGGCATTGACTTATTCAGACGGAATTTTAATTCCATCTATATTTGCATTGGCAACAGGACTTCCAGTCATAATTTTCGCTTTTATTCTGACATTCAGTGTTTCCAAAATTGGAAAAGTCATGAACAAAGTTCAGACTTTTGAAAAATACATGAGATATGCTATTGCTATAACTTTCCTTATTGTGGGCGTTTATTACACCTGGAGAATTTGGATATAATCATGATTTCTCTTACTGCCTCAACAGAACTTTTCAAAATATGGGGCTTTTCTGTTCAGACATGGGGGAGTATAGTTGCTTTAGGCATAATTATAGGCATTGTGTTAATGTTAGTAGAAGCTAAAAAAAGAAAGCTGTATGACCTGTCCATAAGCATTCTTGCATATATGATGGTTTTAGGATTGATTTTTGGAAGAATAGCCTATATTTTAGTCAACTTAAATCAATTTCAAACATTTTTCTCATTGTTTGAAATATGGAAAGGAGGAATAATAAGCTGGGGAGTTTTGTTAGGAGTCATTGCAGGGATTTTAATCTTCAAATGGATGAATAAAATTACATTTAAGCAAATTTTTGAATTAGCAGACTTGATGGGGCCATATCTTATTCTTGCAGTTGCAATAGGTAGAATAGGCTGCTTTTTGAGAGGATGCTGTTTTGGGATTCCAACAGCACTGCCATGGGGCTTGGTATATTCAGGAAATGATCTTCTTCCAGCCCTATATCTAGGTAAGAGCCTTCATCCTACAGAGTTGTATCATTCAATCGCAGATTTTATAATATTCTTTGTTTTGTTAAAGCTTTATAAAAAGAGGGAAAAATTAAAGCAGGTTAATGCAAAATCCAGATTCGCATTTTTTAATAAG
>Ga0315282_10003789_pt1 | contig 26895 bp, 18 predicted proteins | sample YL17G07_20_MG_FD_203693 | JGI IMG/M metagenome (GOLD analysis project Ga0315282, IMG submission 203693) | Sediment microbial communities from Yellowstone Lake, YNP, Wyoming, USA - YL17G07_20 | ecosystem: Environmental > Aquatic > Freshwater > Lake > Sediment | place: USA: Wyoming | collected...
TCTGGCTTCCAGTTGTGGTTTGCTTTCCCATGGCGGTGGTGAGTACCTCCTTCCTGTTTTTGTTTTTGCTAACAGAAAGGGTACTCGCTGCCGCTAACTATTTCCACACTTTTTGATGATACCTCCAGGCGAAATCCCGATGGTCACCGACTTTGAGCAAATTGGCGAAGCCTTTTTTGTCAGAGGGGAGGGTGGCTGGCAGCCGGATAGACTTGCGGATGACCAAGCACTCATAATCAAAGCAGAGCAAGGTCTTGTTGTCGTTCTAGGCTGTGCCCACCGTGGCATGATCAACACGTTATACCATGCGCAACAGCTCACTGGTGTTTCGGAGATACACACCGTGATTGGCGGTTCTCACCTTATTGGTGCTTCTGAAAAACGTCTCTGGCAGATAATCGCCGCCCTAAAGGAATTGGATATACAGAAACTGGCTTTATGTCACTGCACTGACTTACCCGCTATCAGTATTCTGGCTCAAGAGTTTGGGAACAGGTTTTTATTCAATAAAGCCGGCACTGTTATTGATCTTGCCTAATGAACTTGCTGCGACTCTCTCAGCGAAATACTCAAGTAGCCCTGGGGACAGGACCAGTACTGAACAATGTGACGGTTTGTGCAATGTATCGGTTCACGTATGTTTGACAAAATCCAGACCAGAGTGTAGACTGAAATAGAAGCACAAAGCATAAAACAACACCTGAAATAACGTTAGCTGTCGGAGGTAGTGTGAGGACGAAAAAAGGGCACAGCAATCATTAGATAATGTAGTGATCGCTAGTGCCTTTTTAATTAAGAAAGGGGGTGAAGCGGACAGAAACTGACGTTGTGATATATGCTTTATCGGGCGATTATTGGGGTCGAGGAGGTGCTGCTGTGGGAGAAGCAGCGAAAAGCTATTATGAGAGCTTATACGAGGTAGCAAAAATAAAGAAGGAGGTAATTAATTCATGCGCAAAGCTTGGGGACTGGTCAGTTTCATATTGTTTTGCATAGGCCTGGTGTTATCTGTTATCGGAGGTATAGCATTTCCCGCGAATTTCATCTTTTCAATGGTACTAGCAGTCTTGGGCCTTGTAATCGGGATTATCAGTGTTGTTTATGCCAAAGAAATTACTAACTTGCATACCCTGCTTCTTGCTACTATAGCCTTGTTGGCAATGACAGCTGCCTTCACTCCCATTACGGTCCTGGGCGTAGGCAAATTCGCTACCAGTATGCTCGTGAACTTTGCTGCTCTGATGGCACCAGTAGCCATTATCGCTGCAATAAGTGCATTGCTAAGAATAGGTCTGGAGAAGTAAGCCTTTAAGAAGGCTTACTTCAAATAAAGGCAAAATCCGGAACGGAGGGTGGTAGTTTTTTGTTTGCTTAAGTATGAAATTCAAGAAGAAAGAACCAGTGAAGAAAGCGTATTAATTGAAACATTTGTCCAGATTGGACAGTTTTAACAAAAAAGCTGGGCATTTGTAAACCAAATACCCAGCTCTGTCGAATCTCGAAGGGCGTTCCTTCAAGGCTCTATCTATAGTTTCGATGGAGTTTGTCGTGGCAACCGTCACCACCCCATCGCACTCACGGATTCCATCCAGGGCTGAGAGCAGGGAGAATAAGCTCCTGCTTATGCCATACCTTCTGTCTTCCCCAACAAGTTCTATGTCCTCGATGAACACGATGCTCGGCTTCAGGTCCTGTGCCAGCTCGTACAGGTTCCTGATATACTCTCGCTCGGTTAGAAGCTCCTCGTCAGCCACGATGCAGGTAATGCCCGAGCTCTGGTTCATCAGTATTTTGGCAATCCAGGTTTTCCCGGTAAGAAAAGATACGGTCATCAGACTCGGTAATTCTTCGAAAGAAATAATTGATCTTTTGCTTTATGCCTTCCGAAGCCCAAAGGATCTTAAATATCTTCCTTGGGAAGATGAATCTCGGGCAGATCTTGAAAAAAGAGCGAAATCTTTTGGTCTAAATTTAAACACTAAGTAAAAATCACTCAGTGTTTTTTATTTAAACTAAAAGGCTAGCGAACAGGCAGACATTCAATCCGTGATAGTCAGGCTGATGCGGTGAGCTCCTCAAAGCAACAAATTACCCACGCAGATATTTATATTGATACTCATTTCGCCAAAATTGTATAGGGCCATACATAGACCACGCACCCCGGGCCTATGTATGGCCTCAAGTTCTAACTAGTATTACCTACTAAGTCAGGACCTGCTGCTGTAGCTATACAAGCCACCATGTGAACCACTACGCTGTTGTTTCTTAGCTCGCCGGCATGGGGGACAACGCCTAGGCTCGTTGGTAAAGCCTTTAGACGCGAAGAATTCTTGTTCCCCAGCAGTGAACGTGAAGGTAGTCCCACAATCGGAACATAAGATCGACTTATCCAAAAAACTCATTGGATGACCTCCTCTCTTCTAAATACTTGGTTAAAGTTGGGGTCATCCGAAACTTGGATAAATCTAAAGTAATCTAACTAAGTACGCGATAACCTAAACCGAAACCACTACTTCTACTATACACTAAAGGAGGTTCAATTGCAAAAGGCGGTACGGGCTCACCAGCAAGAAAGATTGCCATGACCAAATCCGAGGAGCTTTGGTTTGCTTAACACTGACCACATCACTTATTCTTTACTGCGGCATTATTGGTCGCGTAGCATTCCAAGCTAAGTAGCCATCAGCCCTGGCAGCAGGATTTACGTGGAGTAATACGGAGTGCTATGATTAATTTGGCGAAAAGATCAGAACGCAAGAAGACGCGGATATTTAAGCGGTTATACGTTATTTAAGGAGAGGAGGAAAATGATATGAAGCAAGATGCAAGATATATTCGCTGGTTTGAAGAAATCAAGATTGAAGATATTCCCATTGTTGGCGGTAAGAATGCCTCTCTAGGAGAAATGTACCGTGAACTTACAAGCCAGGGATTAAAAATTCCGAACGGGTTTGCCATAACTGCCGAGGCATACTGGTATGTAATAGAATCAGCCGGAATTCTTGACGAACTCAAGAATGCCATGGTGGGTCTGGATAAGACTAACCTGGATGACCTTGTGAAACGAGGGAAAAGAGCACGCGATTTAATTTTGAGTGCTGGTATCCCCGATGACCTCTGGGCTGAAATAAGGACTGCTTATGACAGGCTTTGCGAGGAATACGGCCCGGACACGGATGTTGCGGTGCGTAGTTCAGCCACGGCAGAAGACCTCCCCACGGCCTCATTTGCCGGCCAGCAGGAGACTTATTTAAATATACGCGGATATCCCGCCCTGAGGGAGTCCTGCAGCAAGTGCCTGGCATCGCTCTTCACAAACCGGGCAATATCCTATCGTATTGATAATAACTTCGACCATTTCGAGGTAGCCCTTTCCATAGGTATTATGAAGATGGTGCGCTCTGACCTGGCCACCAGCGGCGTGATTTTTACTATTGATACGGAGACGGGCTTCAGTGACGTCGTTTTTATCACAGCATCCTACGGGCTCGGAGAAAACATTGTCCAGGGAGCTGTTAACCCTGATGAGTACTATGTCTTCAAGCCGACATTGAGAAAAGGCTACAGGGCCATAATCGGAAAATATCTTGGGGATAAGTCCATCAAAATGATTTACGGCATAAGTGACTCAAAAGTTCTAACGCGAAACGTGGCAGTGCCAGAGACAGACCGCAGACGGTTTTGTATTACAGACGATGATATCCTGACCTTGGCCAGCTATGCGCTTAAGATAGAAGACCACTATTCAGGAAAAACTGGAGAATCCCGACCAATGGATATCGAATGGGCAAAAGACGGGATAAGCGGCGACCTATTCATAGTTCAAGCCCGACCGGAAACGGTTGAGTCACAGAAAGCCATGGATGTCCTGCAAACATATCGCTTGGATGAGAAAGGCTCAATACTGGCGATAGGAAAACGTGTGGGTGAAAAGATTGCCAGTGGCAAAAGCCATATAATCCCCGATGTAGCTTATCTTTCTTCGTTTAAACCTGGAGAGATACTCGTGTCAGACAGTACTAACCCGGACTGGGAACCTGTAATGAAAACGGCGGCTGCTATTATAACCAACAGGGGAGGTAGGACCTGCCATGCAGCCATTGTCAGCCGCGAACTTGGTATCCCAGCAGTGGTCGGCGCTGGCGATGCTACGGAAAAAATCCATACTGGACAGGAAGTTACGGTAAGCTGCGCAGAGGGCGATGCGGGCACAGTATATGAGGGAATTCTCCAGTTTCATGTTGAAAGGCTCAGCCTCAAGGACCTCCAGCGACCAAAAACAGAGATTATGATGAACCTCGGCAATCCCGAAGAAGCCTTTTCCCTCTCCAAGATCCCCAATAACGGTGTCGGTCTGGCACGTATGGAGTTTATTATCAACAGTTACATAAAGGTTCATCCTATGGCTCTCGTCCATCCAGAAAAGATAACTGATGAGGCAGAACGGAAACAATTAGGCGACCTTACTTTCGGCTATGAAGATAAACAGGAATATTTTGTGGAAAAACTGGCTCAGGGTGTCGGGACTATCGCAGCAGCCTTCTATCCGAAACCTGTTATCGTACGAATGAGTGACTTCAAAACTAATGAATACGCCCATCTCGTAGGGGGACACTACTTCGAACCGGTGGAAGAGAATCCCATGCTAGGTTTTCGTGGTGCCTCTCGTTACTATGATGAACGATACAGGGAAGGCTTTGCACTGGAGTGCCGGGCGATGAAACGGGTTCGAGAGGAGATGGGATTGACCAATCTCGTCATTATGATCCCCTTTTGCCGGCGGGTGGATGAGGCTGAAAAAGTTCTGGCGGAGATGGCAAAAAGTGGCCTGAAACGGGGAGAAAATGGACTTCAGGTCTACGTTATGTGCGAAATTCCAAATAATGTCATCCAAGTTGACAAATTCAGCAATCTATTTGATGGCTTTTCAATCGGCTCCAACGACCTGACTCAACTCGTCTTAGGAGTTGACCGTGACTCAGCACTGTTGGCCCACGATTTTGACGAGCGAGACCCTGGAGTAATGAAGATGATCTCTATGGCTATTCAAGGAGCGAGAAGGAACCAGCGCCATATTGGACTATGCGGTCAGGCGCCAAGCGATTATCCTGAGTTTGCCGAATTTCTGGTGAAGGAAGGAATAAATTCAATATCTCTCAATCCCGACTCGGTGATGGGAAATACCCTCAAGGTGATAGAGATAGAAAAACAACTGTTTAAATAAATACCTCAAAGGAACAATAACTTGTGGTTAGTACCAGGAATTCCAACTTGATATAATGAAAGAAGAAGACGCAACTTAACTGTGGTTGCATCAGAGGTTGTGGTCGAAATGGACAATATGTCGGTGATAATTATGGCTGGAGGGACAGGGGAGAGGCTACAACCTTTAACCAAGGTGAGGTCCAAGCCGGCTGTTCCTTTTGGGGGTAAATTCCGACTTATTGATTTCACGCTGAGCAATTGTATTAACTCAGGTATTCGCCAGATTTCTGTTCTCATCCAGTATAGGTCCACGTCGCTACAGAGGCATATCCAGGAGGGTTGGGGCATTTCGAGTTCAGGGTTGGGAGATTACATATACTGTGTACCTGCTCAGCAAAAGATAGGGACGGATTGGTACCGTGGTACCGCCGACGCTATACGTCAAAACCTGGATTTGGTGCGGGGGAAGGGCACTGAGCATGTTACTATTCTTTCTGGTGATCACGTCTATAAAATGAACTATCTTCAGATGTTGGCCGATCATAAGGCGCAGAATGCTGATCTGACGATATCCGCTATCAGATTAAGAAGAGAGCAGGCTGCAGGCAGTCTCGGAATCCTCGAAGTAGATGAAGACCTTAAGTTGTTTGGGTTCGAGGAAAAGCCAGCACAGCCAAAGACAATTCCGAATGCTTCGGATTATGCCCTTGCTTCAATGGGCATCTATGTCTTCAAAACCGATGTCCTGATGAAGGCTTTGCAAGATGAGGGAGATGACTTCGGCAAAGAGATTATTCCGAGAATGATTGGCAAGAGTTCTAACATCTTCATTTACGACTTCACTGAGAAGAACAAAATGGAGGATTTCATAGTCGAAGTGGTGGATGGTAAAAGAAGGAAAGTTCTAGTTGATAGAACCCGGGATTCGTCCTACTGGAGAGATGTTGGCTCCATAGATTCGTACTATGAAGCGAGTATGGACCTCGTGAGTGTAGACCCCATCTTTAACCTCTATGGAGAAAAGTGGGTAATCAGGACGTTCCAGAGGCCACTACCTCCGAGCAAGTGTCTTATCGGAGGAATAATGCAGGACTCCATGGTGTGCGATGGCTGTATCATTAGCGGCGCCGTAGTGCGGAGCTCTATACTATCACCAGGGGTAGTCGTGGAGAAAAATGCTTTGGTAGAGGAATCGATTATATTTGATGATGTCATTATCGAACCTGACGTCAAAGTAAGACGCGCCATTATCGACAAGGAAGCTAGAATTCAGAGGGGTGCATCCATCGGCTATGACCCTGAGGCAGATAAGAGGAGAGGCTGCACAATCTCAGATAACGGTATAGCAGTCATTCCCAGAGGGATGGAAATAGGGTAATCTAAGATAGCCCCCCAATTGAAAGCAAAGCAACACATATTACGTTCAGCCCAGATCAATTATCAGACTGGCTTTATCTATTTCAGTTGTAAATGGTTGGCTGCGGCTGTTGGGTAACATTTCATCGTGTTGTGACTAGGGATAACCGCTGTTTTGAATTGTCTCACTATAGAAGCTGTTGCCCCCGGTTGTTGCGTTTTTTTGCCGACATTTTGCCGACAAACTGTTTGACACGCGCCAGGACGGGGTGGCATTCCTAGATACAAAATACGGCTTGACACAAAACCAAGCGATACTTTATGCTATCTGGTGGCATTTGGTGGGACGTCGGGCTCTGAATTCGTAAACCGCCGGTCGTCAGTTCGACTCTGACCGCTGGCTCCAGCTCACCCCAGCCGTTTTAAATGTCAAGCCTGCAATAAATGGCTCGCCAAACCCCTCTAGCAAGCAGCTGTGTGGTGGGGCCACACCCCCACCCCCACACAACGATGGAGTGTTGGATGAACTTTAGATGCTTGACAAAACTAACTCGGCTACTTAAAGTTTGAATTGGCGGGTTCGTGCTAATACAATATACTAGGGGAAATGGTGGACATTATCGAAGGTAGAAACCCAGTGATTGAGTTGCTAAAGGCCGGCCATCCCATCAATAAAATATTGCTTGCTAGCAATATTAAGCAAGGTGATGCTGTCACTGAAATACTTCGCCTTTCTCGAGCTAAAGGGATACCAGTTGAACGTGTGGCAAGGCATATCATAGATAAGCAGAGCATAACCAGTGCCAATCAAGGCGTTATTGCTTACGCCGCAGTCAAAGAATATGTCAGCCTGGAGGATTTGCTTACTCTCTCCGCAGAAAAGAATGAGCCACCACTTTATGTGATTCTTGATGGTATTGAAGACCCACGGAATCTGGGATCAATCCTGAGGACTGCTTATGCGAGTGGTATTCATGGAGTGATTATCAAGTCAAGAAGGGCAGCCGGTCTCACCGCCATTGTGGCTAAGGCATCGGCTGGCGCTGTGTGGTATATGCCAGTGGCAAGGGTATCTAGTATCCCCCAGATCATTGAAACCCTCAAAAGAAACAATCTCTGGATCATCGGCGTAGACCAAGCCGGTAAAGTTGAATACAGGCAGATGGACTTTAGGTCGCCAACAGCGATTCTTATCGGCAGTGAAGGTAAGGGATTATCTGAGTTGGTTAGAAAGAGGTGCGATTTTATGGCACATATCCCAATGCGAGGTGAAATTACGTCGCTTAACGCTTCTGTCGCTGCAGCCTTGGTAATGTACGAGGCCTTCAAGCAAAGGAGCGGGTAGCTTCTGCCAGAGCCAGCGCCGGGTGCGCAACGATTGTATCCCTTTCAAGATTGTCTTGTTATTTGTATTACCAGTCCACAGGAAGCAATTTTTCTAGCCTGGCCGTCGTCTCGATGAAGTGGTCGAGTTCAGGAACCAGCTCTATCTCGATCATTGACCTCCAATCACAATGTAGGGACAGACCTTCAGAGCCTGCCCTGAGCAAAGCGAAGGGTCTGTCCGAAGCGGACAAGTCTAAAGACCTGTCTCTGCAACTGCACTAGCTAAACCTGTATCAATAAAAACAATCCGCTGAGTAAGAGAAGGATGTAGGTCAGCGCCTTAAACCAGAACTCCTTCACGCGAATCAAACTACCTACAATGATACCGATTATCAACCCAGGGAACACCATCGCTGCCATCTCCAATCTATCCAGGTTTAGCTGTCCAACCACCAGGAAACCAATGATGAGCCCTACATTGAGAATAAGCCAGAGCATGGATAACGTAGCGCGAAAGTTCTCCTGTACCTGGAACTGACGGCTGGCATAGTACACGATGGGAGGCCCTCCAGTGGCGAACAAGCCATGAAAAATGCCACCACCCATGAGTAGCGGTATCCGATAGTACCATCTCAACTGGCCGCCGGGTGCTCTCTTGATGAAGAGGATGGCCAACTCTGCCAGGGATACCACGATGATAAAGGCGCCCAGCACCATCTTCAGTATGTCTTCATCGGCGATTTCCCTGCTTAATATGCCGATAACCATACCAGCAATGGCCAGGGGCAGGATCTGCAGTATAAGGATGCGCCATTCTATATAGCGAAACCATCGGCTCACCAACCAGGTGCTCTGCAAGAGGCCAAATATGACCAGCATCGGCACCAGTGTTTCCAGCGGCAGGAGATGCACGCCCAGTGCCAGCGCGATGAGGGTAGAGCCGAAGCCCAGGATGGTCTCAGCGGTGTGCGCCAAGACGAGGATGCACCCCAGGAGAAAGAGCGTCAGCAACATCTACTAATCCACACGCCAGGTGTCACTCTATCACTTTCAGTCATTGTGAGTACATCCCCACCCTGTCATCGCGAGTAGCATTAGCGACGTGGCACTCTCAGATTCTTCGCTTCGCTCAGAATGACACTCTAGAGGCTCGCAATGACAGTCTAGAGGCTCGCAATGACACTCTGTGGTTCATCATCAGTGGACGCGGTACAGGTCATTCATGTATTGCACGGCGAAGTCCCTGGCCATGCCACGGTCGGGCATTGAGCCGATCATGCCGTACATGGCAGCTTCCCCAGCGATGTCCTCAGGCTTCAATTTAGCCACCTCTTTGACCGCTGTGCGCAAGTCCGCCAGGAAGGGTTCCACGATAGTAGCATGAATGGGAGAAATGGTCATGTGCAGGCAAGGAGGCAAGTGCTGGCTATCGATGTACCATCGGAACTCCTTCATCGTCTCGCCTAGGGCAAAAACGTTGAGCACATTGCTGCCGATGGCGAATACCGTGGCCGGCGGTTTCCCCAGGATGTTCAGCTCCGGTATAGCTTCAATGCCCTCAATGAGCTTTTTAGTCGCTTCCATACTCTCCTTGTGCAACTTCATGTAGCCTTCTATACCCAGGTATTTCAACGTTGCCCAGCTCGATGCTATGGGGCCGCCGGGACGGGAGCCTGACACATTGGGCGTGGCATAAACACCGCCGGGCCAGTCGGCATAAGCAAAGATCTGGTACTGCCGGAATTCGGGGTTACGATACACTATCACCGATGCCCCCTTGGGCGTGAAGCCGTATTTGTGGATGTCAGCAGATATGGAGCAAACACTCGGGATTCGGAAGTCGAAGATAGGTATGGGATATCCCAGCTTCTCAACGAAAGGCAATACCAGGCCGCCCACGCAGGCGTCCGTGTGCATCCAGATGCCTTTCTTGGCTGCGACCTCAGCAAGGTCAGCCACTGGGTCAACAATGCCATGGGGATAGGACGGTGCTGAGCCTACCATCATCACGGTATTTTCGGTTATGGCTTTGCGCATAGCGTCAACGTCCGCAGCCAGCGTTTTCTTGTCCGTGGGCACGATAACCGTCTTTAGCCCCAAGTAGTGGGCTGCCTTGTTGAAGGCAGGATGTGCCGAGAGCGGCATGAGCAGCTCAGGCTGAGTAATGTGCGGTTTCTTGGCCCGGGCATAATCCCGCGCTGCCTTAACTGCCACCATGATGCTCTCCGACCCGCCTGAGGTCATGTTGCCCACCGTATCCGAATCACCGTGAAACAAGTTGGCCAACATGGAGGCAACCTCGGTTTCCATCTTCAACAGGCTAGGGAAGGCAAAGGGACTGAGACCGTTTTCCACCACGAAGGTATAGTAGGCTTCCTCTGCCACCCTGGCCACATCTTCACCGGCATTGAAGATGAGGCTAAACATACGACCGTGCTTCCAGTCACTATCGCCCGATTTCAGCGAACGCAGCACGGAAAGGACTTCTTCTCCAGGCATCCCTTTCTGTGGAAATTCAACTTGAGCCATGACCTTGCCTCCTTGTCCTGCATTTAGATGAGGTCAGCGGCATATTGCGCAGGATTCAAACTCAGAACATATGCAATGTGTAGGCTACGGCTATGCCCAGGTAGGTACCTATAACCCAGCCAATGATACCGGTGATAACGCCAGATACGATGACCTCCTTGTTCTTCAGCGCGGCTGCTACCATAGGCACAAAGGGGGGTGAATAAAGGCCCGCCACCGAGGTAATAATGACCGTGTCAGCATCTATCCTGGCTATAGCGGAGAGGGCCACGTGTATAGCCACGGAAACGAAATAGACGAAAGCCACCAGGCCTATCATTGCCGGCGCCGTGGCCAGCAGTTTCTGGACGTCGGCCATGGAACTGACCACCAGGCAGAAGATAAGGATGAAGTACTGGCCGAGCTGGAAGGTCATGGGTATGCGCCTGACAGCCGGTATCAAGGAACAGAGTATTCCTAGCGTGGAGACGGTGAGGATGGCTACCACCATGGAGAACTCCTTGGGAACTACGAAGGTCAGGCCGGCACCAACCGCAAAGATACCGACAGCAATTCCGAAGGCGCCAAGCAGTGGCACTATGACCTTGCGCTGGAAGATACCAGCATAGGAGTCGAAATTAGCTTCCTCTTGGCTCTGACTCTTATCTCCTAGGGGCTGGAATGCTGGCAAGAACTTGAGCAAGACCCTTTGTAGAACAGCGATCACTATAAGCAGCCAGATGGCTCCCACGGCCACATCGGAGGTGTGGGCTGCCAAGTAGACAGTGGGGTCAACCTGGAGCGCGGTGCCTATTGCTGCCAGGTTGGGTGTGCCGCCAGTGTAAACTCCGATGAGCATGCCGCTAACCTTCCATGACTCACCGCCGACCATGCCTCTGAACATGAAGAAACCAAAGCAGACGGTGATGACGACTGATATCACTACAAAGGTGAAGGACAGGAGCGACTTGCCAGCAAGCCTCGACCATCTTTTAATGTCCACGGAGAAAAAGATGAGCGGTATAGCCAGGGGAATGACTAAAGTCATCAGCGTGTCCTGGACGCCAAAAATATTTTCGGGTAGGATGCTGATGTTGCCGATGAGGATGCCGACGACATAACAAATGATCACAGCTCCCAACTTGTTCAGGACGGGAAGTTTCTGGCAGAGATAGATGACCAGGACGGGAAACAGGACAAAGAATGCAGCCCAGAAAATTGTCACCACGTACCTCCTTTGCAGTTTATGCTTGAGCCGCCTTTTGGCATGAAAGGCTATTCATTTGATATCTTTTTTACAACCTGCCTTTGAGATTAGATTATAGAGCGGACGCTTCCCAAAAATCAATGGGACATAGATCTCTCACGCTATGTCCGCACTGGCGTCAAAGATTAGCGCAGGATTCCGAGTTCATTTTGTTGTGGTTCTCTGTTGGCAGCATGGCGCGCTCTAAAGCGCCGATCTTGTGTAAGTAACCGTTTGCGTAACCTGATGCTTTTAGGTGTCACCTCAATAAGTTCGTCATCGCTGATCATGTCCAGAGCTTCTTCAAGGCTAAATTTCAATGGTGGCGTCAACTTAATAGCAATATCGGCTGTTGAAGAGCGAATGTTGGTTTGTTTCTTTTCTTTGGTGACATTGACTGCAAGGTCGCTTCCTCGGGAATTCATTCCCACTATCATACCTTCGTACACGGGTGTGCCCGGCTCAATGAATGTTATACCTCTTCCCTGGGCGTTGTTTAACCCGTAGGTAACTGCAGTACCGTTTTCAGAAGCTACCAGCATGCCACTACGGGTTGAAACGATATCGCCATACCATGGTTCATATCCCATGAATAATGTGCTCATAATGCCCTCACCCCGAGTGGCAGTCAAAAATTTGCTGCGGAAACCAATTAGGCCACGCGTGGGGATGTGAAATTCCAGGCGCACATTACCCTGTCCGTCGTTGCGCATATTGGCCAATCTGGCCTGGCGCGTGCTCAAAATTTCCATAAGAGCGCCCACATATTCCTCGCGCGTATCAATGGTGACAGATTCCACAGGTTCCATAACCTTGCCATTGATTTCTTTAGTAATAACTTCCGGCTTTGAAATTTCAAACTCGTAATCCTGCCGGCGTATAGTCTCAATAAGTATGGCTAGATGCAGCTCTCCTCTGCCGGATATCAGAAAAACATCGGGAGTTTCGGTATCCTGAACCCTCAGACTGAGATTCGTTTCCAGTTCCCGGTAAAGCCGTTCGCGGAGTTGCCTTGATGTGCCGTATTTCCCTTCTCTGCCGGCGAACGGTGAAGTATTTACGCCGAACATCATTTTTAACGTAGGTTCGCCTATCTCTATACGAGGTAAAGCATCTGGCTGGTCGGGACTGGTTACGGTATCTCCGATGCTTACTGTTTCCACGCCGGTTATAGCAACAATATCGCCTGCGGTTGCCTCCTCTACTTCCGGACGATCGATGCCCATAAAGGTGAATACCTCGCTCACTTCATAGTTCTTCGTGCTGCCATCCCCCCCAATAACAGTGACCTTATCATGTGGCCTAACGCTTCCGCGGTAAATCCTGCCGATGGCAAGCTTGCCTTTATAGCTGCTATAGTCCAGGTTGGATACCAGCATCTGGAAAGGGCCGGACTCAATGCTAGGTGGCGGAACCTTGTGGAGTATAGATTCAAACAATGGGATAAGGTCTTCACCTTCTTTCCCTGGGTCAATGGAAGCCGTGCCGTTTCTGGCGCTTGTGTACAGTATGGGAAAATCAAGCTGGTCTGCGTCAGTGGCTAATTCTAGAAAGAGGTCCTGAGTCAGATGAACCACCTCGGGTATCCTGGAATTTTCCCTGTCTATTTTATTAATGACCACAATCGGTTTCAGCCCCTTATCAAGGGCATGCTTTAGCACAAACCTGGTCTGGGGCATAGGCCCATCAACGGAATCAACCAGCAGCAGGCAGCCATCTGCCATATTCATGACTCGCTCTACTTCTCCGCTGAAATCAGCATGGCCCGGAGTATCTATGATATTTATCTTTACACCGCGGTAGATTACCGCTGCGTTCTTGGCTAGAATGGTAATACCTTTTTCCCGTTCCAGGGCATTCCTGTCAAGTATCAAATTACCCACCTGCTGGTTATCACGGAAGACTTTACTTTGTTTTAGCATCATATCAACCAGGCTCGTCTTGCCGTGATCTACATGGGCGATTATGACTATGTTCCTTAAATCGTCTCGATAACTCAAGCTAATTCTCGTTTCTCCGCATTATACAGGCTTATCAACATAGCTATTTTAGAGTATTTTACATGGCGAAATCCAATCGAAAAATAAAAGACCAAAAGTTAAAAATCAAAATGACAGATAAAAATGTAAAAATATTTCAGTTCTTTAGAAACTAACAAATCTGAAAGCGTGCCCCCGCTTTTGACTTTTGATTTGTCACTTTGCATTTTAATCTTTGATTTTTCATTTACGGTGGCATTTCCTTTTCGGCCACAAGTGGTAAAATATAAGCGAGGTTCGATATTGTAAACTAGCCACACATTTAGTTGCGGGAGACGAAGGTTTGTTACTCGAATTAAGAGTCAAGGGCCTTGGAATTATTGAGAGCATAGACTGGAGCCTGAGCAGCGGGTTGAATGTTATTACCGGCGAGACAGGTGCGGGCAAGTCACTGGTCATTGACGCCGTAGAGACGCTGTTGGAAGGGAAGGTGGGTGAGGAAGTTATCCGCCACGGAAGCGATGAAGCCCGAATCGAAGGTGTTTTCGCCTTGCCTGATAATGCAACCCTGCCACAGCTCAGAGAACTCTTAGTCGAAAAGGGCTTGAAATCCGATGAGGAGAATCTGGTCATCAGTTGCGAATTTAAGAGACAGGGGCGCAGTATTGTCCGGGTTAACGGGCAGGCGGTGACCAGAGGGCTTCTACGTCAAATCGGGCGCCTACTAATCGATATTCACGGCCAAAGTGAACACCTATCTCTCCTCGACACGAAATATCAACTGGATTTCCTGGATGCCTATGGCCATACCATGGACTTGCGGCACAGCTTCAGCGCCAAAGTAGCAGAGCTTTACAAACTGGAACGGGAGCTAAAGGCATTGGTTGAAGAGGAGAAAGATGCCGCTCGCCGCGAGGAATTTCTGCGCTTTCAGCTTGATGAGATAAGGCGGGCTGAACTGCGGGTGGGGGAGGAGGAAGAGCTTGAAAAGGAACGAAATGTCCTGGCTTCGGCTGAGAAGCTGAAAGCCATGTCTTACGAAGCCTACCAGGCACTGTGCAAAGAAGATGCCTCGCGTGCTGCGGCTCCGGCTCTAGACAAATTGAATGAAGCAGTCGGGGTTATGAAGAAGCTCGTGGAACTCGACCCCATGCTTAGCCAGCAACTGAATTACCTCGGAGAGACGGTATATGGCCTCGAGGAGGTAGCACGAGACATTCGTTCTTACAGCGAAAGGCTGGAGCATAATCCAGAGCGGCTCGAAGAGGTGGAGTCACGCTTTGAGCTTATAAAAAGTCTAAAGCGAAAATACGGGCAGACGATTGCCGACATACTGAGCTACCTGGAGAAGGGTGAAAAAGAGTTGGAGGGAATATCGCGTTCTTCAGAGAGGCGAGCTGAACTTGAGAAGATGTGCTCTGAGCTTAAGGCGGAGATGGGCAAGATAGCCTCCGAAATCTCCAAAGCGCGCTCAGCGGCGGCGGAAAAGTTGGTCGCCGAGGTGAAGAAGGAACTTCAAGATTTGAATATGTCACAGGTTGAATTCGAGGTGTCCATAATCCAGGAGGAGGCTGAAGAAGGTATTCCTCTCCCTGGTGGCAAAACTTACGTCTTTAGCAATGAAGGGGTTGACGTGGTTGAGTTTATGGCTTCGACCAACCCCGGGGAGCCTGTCAAGCCTATAACCAAAATCGCCTCTACAGGTGAAATCTCCCGTTTTACCTTGGCGCTAAAAGGCGCTCTGTCCGAGGTTGATAATATACCGGTTCTCATTTTCGACGAAATAGATATCGGTGTGGGGGGAAGGAGCGGCGAGATAATAGGCAAGAAGCTGTGGGCATTAGCCCGGAATCGCCAGGTGATTTGCGTAACTCATCTTCCCCAGGTCGCTGCCTTCGCCGATGCGCATTACAACGTTCATAAATACGAGTCAGGCGCTCGAACTGTTAGCATGCTTCAGGCACTTGAAGGCGAATCTCGGACTAAAGAGATTGCAGTCATGCTCGCCGGTCCGCAGTACACTGAAATTTCCCTAAGCGACGCCCGCGCCGTTATACAAAAGGCAGAAGCTTGGAAGCAAGCCTACCGCAAGGTCTCTTGAAAGAGTGTATGGCTAAAGAGATTGGTGTAGAAGATGGCTGCCTGGTGGCCTTCAGCAAAGGGCTTCATTTGTACGAACACTGCTGGGATCTGGCTAAGATGGTCTTGCGTATGCCACTGGGGTGAACAATGTGATGAATTGTGTATTGTTCGCAGATTGTTCTATTCCTTGGTTGAAGTGAGCTTTGATGTGATGTAAGATATAACCACGTATGTGATACAACTTGTTCAGGAGGCTGGGAAATAAATCGCCTGGAACGTGAACAATCTGTTCTGGAGCTCCTTAAAGACCTCCGTGGGCTAGAACCTCTCAAAAAACTATTCTGGTCCGAGCTGAACTATGACCGTGTAAATCAGCCCCTATCACGCCGTGGATGGAATCAAACCGCAGCCAACGCCCTTGCCGAAGACCCTGTTTTGTTTGCCGGCGGAGGGCAGAACAATGATTTCCATGTTGTTTACAGCCGTCTGCCCCAGGACCGATTACTTCTTGGTCAGGAACGCCCCGTAGTCAATGTGCTTCTGAAGGAACACCCGTACGCTCTCTTCATCTTCTCCAATCAGTCACAAGATTACTGGCACTTTATCAACGTAAAGTACGATACTGAGACGGAAAAACGCCGCCTATTCCGCCGTATAACTGTCAGTCCGGAGGAACGCCTCCGCACCGCAGCAGAGCGCATCTCCATGCTGAACCTGCAATATATCCAGCCGGACATGTTCGGGTTAAAGCCACTTACTATCCAATCCAAACATGACGAAGCTTTTGACGTTGAAGCGGTTACCAAGCAGTTCTATAAAGAATATGAGGGTCAATTTAGAGAGCTAGAAAACGATTTGTGCAACCAGACAGACGACCGCTCGTGGGCGCATGATTATTCACTGCAATTCCTCAACCGCTGCATGTTTATCTACTTCATTCAACGCAAGGGCTGGCTGGGAAACGACCGTGATTTTCTGCCTTCCTTCTGGAAAAGCTACCAGCGCTCCGGACAGAGTCGAGACTCATTTGTGGACAACTGGCTGAACGTGCTTTTCTTTGAAGCCTTCAACAACAAGTTCCACGGTGGTCATAGTCACTTCCCACCCGAGATCAGAGAGGCTCTGTCTCTGGCACCCCATCTTAACGGTGGTCTTTTCACCGAAAACAGGCGCGACCAGGACCATAGAGCGGCTATTTCTGACCGGCGCTTCGAGCAGATTATAAAGTTTCTGGAGTGTTACAACTTCACCATCGCTGAAGATAGCCCGCTGGATAAAGAAGTGGCTGTTGACCCGGAGATGATAGGTAAAGTTTATGAAAGCCTGGTCAATATCCAGGACGATGTTGATGCCCGCGGTGAGGCCGGTATCTTTTATACCCCCCGAACTGAAATCGACCTTATGTGCCGCCTATCGCTGGTGGACCATCTGGCTAACCATCTAGGCGAGGATAAGAAAAGCCTGCTCTATCAACTGGTCTTCGCCCTTGAATTCGATGAGAAGGTCGAAGCAGACCACGCCGTTTCCAAAGAGAACCTCTGGCATGTTCTCAATGAGCGCCTCCATGATGTTACCGTTTTAGACCCTGCCTGCGGTTCAGGGTCTTTTCTGGTTGGAATGCTCAACATTCTGGATGACCTCCAGGAGCGGGCTAACCGGCAACTCGGCATAGAGGAAGCGTCCTATGAGCGTAAGAAACGGATTATTGGACAATCACTTTATGGTGTGGATGTCATGGATTGGGCCTGCCATGTTGCCGAGCTACGCCTCTGGCTGGCGCTGATTATTGACGCTGAATTTACCAGGGAAGAACTTCATGTCCGGCGTGAGCCTCTGCTGCCCTACTTCTCCTTTAAAATCCGCTGTGGAGATAGCCTGGTTCAGGAAGTGGGTGGCATAAATCTGGGGCGTATTGCCGCCTCACAGGAGATACCACCACCACTGAAAGCTCGAATCACGACCCTGAAGAACGAGAAGCTCAAGTTCTACAATAATGATACAACGTGCAAGTTCCATTCCGTTGAGGCTTTGAAAAACGAGGAGAAGCGGCTATTTTCAGATATTCTGGATGCCCGTCAGTACAGAATACAGGAGCGCATCAAGGCTTTGCGGCGCAAGCTGGAAGGCCCTCAGGAGCACCAGATACGGCTGGATGGAACAGTGACTCCACACTCCCACCAGATGGACCTAGAGGCGAGCAAATACCGCCAGGAGATTGAAGCCCTCACCGTTGAGCTGGCGCAGACCGAGGCTTCACAAAGAGCACTCAGCACCACTAAAGAAGTGCCTTTTGTCTGGGATATCGCTTTCGTGGAAATATTTGAGAGTGAAAAAGAAGGCTTTGATATTGTCATGGGCAATCCACCGTACGTCCGCCAGGAGGCGATTGCCGACCCGCACCTACCACGCGATAAGGTGACTGTGGAAAACAAGAGGGTCTATAAAGACAAACTGGCGCGTTCCGTATACCAGGCATTCCCCGGCTTCTTCGGCTACAAGGCAAGCAGCAATACCGTGGCGCACAAGCTTAATGCCAAGAGCGATCTATATATCTATTTCTACCTGCACGGGCTTTCCCTGCTGAACGCCAAAGGCTCATTCTGTTTCATTACCTCCAACTCTTGGCTTGATGTGGGCTATGGGGCTGACCTGCAGGAGTTTCTGCTCAAGCACTGTCATGTCAAGCTGGTGCTGGATAACCAGGTGCGGCGCACCTTTGCTAATGCCGATGTGAACTCAATTATCGTGCTATTTTCGGCGCCGGATGACTCCGCCACAGGCGGATTGGACAAGACAGCGCGCTTTGTTATGTTCCGTGTACCCTTTGAGCACATCCTCTCACCGGTAATCTTTGACGAGGTTGAAGAGGCAACCGAGCGTAAGGCGACCAAGGAATACCGTGTCTTCCCCATCCAGCAGGGCAAGCTCCTTGAAGATGGCTGCGAAGTGCCGGATGAGGCAGAAGAAATAGGTAAATCCACTGGTCCTCTGATTGAGGTGACTCGCTACATCGGCAACAAATGGGGTGGTAAATATCTCAGGGCGCCTGATATCTACTGGACGATTCTGGAAAAAGGGAAAGGCAAACTGGTGCGGTTGGGCGATATCGCTGAGGTGCGGTTTGGTATCAAGACAGGTGCTAATGAGTTTTTCTACCTGGATGATGATAGAATCAGGGAATGGGAGATAGAGGAAGAGTTCTTTAAGCCCGTAATCAAAAGTCCGCGAGAGTGCAAACGTATTCTCGTTGACCCCAAAACCCTCAAATATAATATCTTCATGTGTCACAAAGACAAGAGGGAATTGAAGGGCACGACTCTGGAATACATTGAATGGGGGGAGTCAGAAGGGTTTCATAAGAGACCTAGCTGTGCTGGCAGAGCTAGGTGGTGGGATTTAGGTGTACGCAGACTGCCGCCAATAATAAGCCCTAGTAGTGTTTCAGAGCTTCCCCGAACTTTTGCTAATCAGGGTGTTTTCATCGACAAGCGACTTTATGAGATATACCCAAAGAACAAGGTCGAACCTGTTCTATTAGCCACAAATGCAATCACATGTAGTCTATTCTTGGAACTTGGCTCTCGTACTGGACTTGGCGAAGGTCTTTTAGACCTGACAGTGTATGAGCTTGCTGATTGTTTTGTTGTTGTACCCCCAGAGTCAGACGAGTTGAGAGCAGTGCTTAAAGATGCCAGACAACGAGACTTTTTACCGCTGCGGCAGGAAATACAGAATTCAAATCGTCAAGAACTTGACGGTATAGTATTTGATGCTCTTAACCTTACTCAAGGCGAGCGTGATGCCATATATGAGGCGGTGATTAACCTGGTGGAGGCACGGCTGAAGAAAGCGGGTAGTCTCAACCCACCTGAGCGGAAAAGGCGAATTGAGGCAGCACAAGAATGAAGGGACGACCCGGTAACCCTGGACTCAAAGGGAAACTACTTGATAAGAGCATAGAAGCTTATATTTTGTCACTCGAAATCATTAACCAACTGTCAGTGAGCTATCGTGTAGAAACGTTCTCATACCTCATCTGCAATGCATGGGAACTACTGCTAAAGGCGAAACTGCTAGAAGATAATAAAAAACGCGGAGTTATCTATTACCGGAAAAAGAGAGGGCAGCTTCGGCGTTCGCTTTCATTAGCCGATTGCCTTAAGAGGGTTTTTACCAATGAAAAAGAGCCAACACGACGCAATCTTGAACGCATTGCCGAATTACGTGATGCATCTGTCCATCTGGTAATTAATCAAATGCCCAAAGACATCCTGGGGCTTTTTCAAGCCTGCGTACTGAATTACCATAAATATTTAACATCCTGGTTCTCTATCTCTCTATCGGATCGCGTATCGGTGGGCATGATGGCAATTGTCTATGACTTCAGCCCACAACAGTTTGACTTAAGAAATGCGATGCTCAGGAAGCAATTGAGTCGAGACGCATTTCAATATTTGTGTCAATTCCAGACACAAATTGGAAAGGAATTCAATGATTTGGGAAAACCTGCTGAATTTTCTATAGATATCGACTATAGACTTGCACTTGTCAAGAACGTTGGTGAATCCGATATTACGCTGACTGGGGGCCAGACGGGTACAACTATAGGCATTGTAGAGGTACCCAAAGATCCAGACAAGACCCATCCATACCGCGAAAAAGAACTGATAGATGAAGTTAACGCAAAGCTCGGCAGCGTGGCTTCTATTAACCAGTATGATATCAGGTGCATTGTCAAGGTATATCAGATAAAGAAGCGGCCTGAATTCCATTACAAGGGACGTGTTCTCGGTTCACCTACTCAGTACAGTCCCCGCTTTGTCGACTGGATTCTTCATAAGCACGATGCGGATAGTCAATTCTTTGTTAAAACGCGCCAAAAGGCAAGAAGGATAAATAAGTTGAAAGGGAAAAATCTTGAATACCGTACCTAAAAAGGGTACAATCGTACCTAGAATGGGTACACCGCCTGTGAATAATAATCTTTCGGCTACTTTGTTCGGCAAAACGCGTCGGGCGGTTCTGGCCTTGCTCTACGGTCATGCTGATGAAGCCTTTTATATTCGCCACATCGTCCGCGTCGCTGTCGCCGGACACGGTGCTGTGCAGAGGGAACTAAAGCAACTTACTAGTGCTGGCATCATTCAGCGTAAAGTTCGAGGAAGGCAGGTTTACTATCAGGCTAATACTACGTGCCCGGTTTTTCCAGAGCTGAGAGGCTTGATACTGAAAACCACGGGCTTGGCTGATGTGCTCCGCGAAGCGCTGGCTCCACTGGCTGAGCAGATTGCCAGCGCCTTCGTTTACGGAAGCATGGCAAACGGCGAGGCTACCGCAGCGAGCGATATCGACCTGCTGGTTGTGGGTAATATAGATGAAATGGCACTTCACGGGGCGCTCTCCCAGGCAGAAAACCGGTTGGGCAGACCGGTGAACTATACACTCATGAGCCAGCGTGAATTCGATAAACGACGAAGCGAGAAAGGTGGTTTCCTGGCCCGTGTGCTGTCAGGGTCGAAAATCATGATTTTAGGTTCTATAAATGAAATATGATGAACTGCTGAGCTCGCGGCGAATACGCAAGGAAAAGGTATCGCGGGTGGAAGTAGAGCAGGCGCTTGACCGCGCCGAGCGTGACTTGAAAACGGCGCGAACGCTTATAGAGCAGGACCGAGACTGGAGTTTTGCTGTGGCTTATGATGCCGTACTACAGGCTTCGAGAGCCTATATGTTTGCTCAGGGGTTCCGACCGGCCAGCAGCGAAAGCCACAAGAACACGTTTGCCTTTATGCGTCTGGCAATGGGCAAGGACTATGAAGAGCTGATGGCTTACTTCGACCGGATGCGTAACAAGCGCCACCAGGCAATTTATGAAACGGCCGGGCTCATCACCGAGACCGAAGCCCACAATATTTTAGAAAAGGCGGAAAGTTTTGTCGCCATGATACGTGAGGAGCTGAAGAAGGTGTCCGATGCCGACGCATGACATCATAGACAACCGAAAGGAGATACTGGTTGACCATATCAACCGTATCCTGAGTTCCACTGAAGCGGCACGTTTTGCGGTCGGCTATTTCTTTCTCTCCGGTCTCACCAGCATAGCCGGGAAGCTGAAAGGCGTAAAGGAGCTGCGCTTGCTTATCGGCAACACCACCAACCAGGAGACGCTGGAGCAACTGGCGGAAGGATACCGGCGGCTGGAGCTGGTTAAAGATGCTGCTGAGGCACAGGCTTACCCCAAGAGGGCTGAAGCCAAACAAATGGCTGTGGAAACCGCCGGGAACATCCGCACCAGTATGGAGCTAATGGACCAGACCGACGAGGGGGAAAGTCTGGTTAGAGAGATGGTGCGGATGATAGAAGACAAACGACTAAAGGTGCGCGTCTATACCAAGGGCCGCCTGCATGCCAAAGCCTATATCTTTGACTACGGCACGGTATTTGACGGGGCTGGCAAGCCGGTTGAACGCCACGAGAACGGTATTGCCATCGTGGGCTCCTCTAATCTGACCCTGTCCGGTGTCAGTCATAACACAGAGTTGAACGTCATAGTGCAGGGCAATGATAATCACGCCGAGCTGGGACGTTGGTTTGATGATCTCTGGAACGAGTCTCAAGATTTTGACGAGGCCCTTATGCAGGAGATGAAACAGTCCTGGGCGATGGCTCAGGTTCGCCCCTATGATATCTATATGAAGACCATTTACGCTCTGGTGAAAGACCGTCTTGAAGGCGAAGATGACAAAGATATCCTGTTCGATAGTGAGATTACACGCCAATTAGCCGATTTCCAGAAAACGGCGGTACGGCAGGCAATACAGATTATCAGGGATTATGGTGGCGCTTTTATCGCTGATGTCGTCGGCTTGGGGAAATCCTATATCGGTGCCGCGGTAGTTAAGCACTTCGAGCGCACTGACCATTCCCGGCCGCTGATAATCTGTCCGGCAACACTGGTGGAAATGTGGGAAAGATACAACGAGGTTTATGAGCTTAACGCCCGGGTGCTTTCCATGGGCTACTTGCGTGAAGATGATGAGAATGCGCTCAGTTTCCTGCTTAAGGACACCAAATTCCGTGACCGTGATTTTATACTGATAGACGAAAGCCATAATTTCCGCTATCCGGATACTCAGCGCTATAAAGTAGTGCAGCAGTTCCTCTCCACGGGGAGGCGCTGCAGCTTTTTGACTGCCACGCCGCGCAACAAGAGCGCCTGGGACGTGTACTACCAGATTAAGCTGTTCCACCAGGAGGACAAAACTGACCTGCCGGTGGACCCGCCGGACTTAAAACAATACTTCAAATTGATTGAGAAAGGCGATAAAGAGCTGCCAGATTTGCTATCCACTGTGCTTATACGCCGGACTCGCAACCATATTCTGCGCTGGTATGGGTTTGATGCCGAAACTCATCAACCTGTAGACCCATCGAGATTCAGGGAGTACCTGGATGGGCAACGGCGTGCTTATGTAATTGTCGGGGCAAAGCACCAGTTCTTCCCCAAGCGCGAACTGGAAACCATTGAGTATAGCATTGAGGATACATATCAGGGATTATATCAAGAACTCAGGAGCTATCTGGGAAAAACAAGAAAAGGCTATTCTATCGAGCCTGTACCAGGCGAACTTTCCTACGCTCGTTATGGGCTATACCATTTTGTGGCTAAAGACAAGCAACGACGTGAGCCGTATGCCAGCTTACATCGTGCTGGTGTGAACCTGCGTGGGCTTGCCCGTATACTCCTATTCAAGCGTTTTGAATCCAGCGTGTACGCTTTCCGTGAGACCATTAAGACATTAATCAAGGTACATGAACGGTTCAACGAAGCCCTGTCACAGGGTATCATTCCCGCCGGTGATAAAGCCGAAGACATCTTATATGAACCGAATCAAGCTGAAGAACAGGATTTCATGGATGCCTTGAGGCAGGCAACCGGGCGCTATAACGCCGCTGATTTTGACATCGACCGTTTGCGCCGCCACATTGAGCACGATATCGAACTGCTCAAGAAAATGCTGGAACTGGTGGGACCTATCACGCCTGAAAAAGACGCTAAACTCCAGAAACTAAAGGAAGAACTGGCGAAGAAACCGCTCAAAGAAGGTAAGAGATTAATTTTCACGCAGTATGCAGACACAGCACGTTACCTGTTTAATAACTTGAATCCTCAAGGCAAGCAAGCGGATATCGAGGTCATTTTCAGTGGGGATAAGAGTAAGGCTAAGGTTGTAGGCAGATTTGCTCCCAAAGCGAATCCGGAATACCGTTTTGCGCCGGGCGAATGTGAGCTAATGACTGTAATTGCCACCGATGTTTTGGCGGAAGGTTTGAATCTTCAGGACGGCGACAAGATTGTTAACTACGATTTACACTGGAATCCAGTGCGACTTATCCAGCGTTTCGGACGCATTGACCGTATTGGCTCTGAGTTCGATGTTATCTATGGCTTTAACTTCCTTCCGGAGATTGGCATTGAGAAAAACCTGGGGCTAAAAGAGAAACTGCATAATCGAATCCAGGAGATTCACGATACCATCGGAGAAGATTCTGCTATCCTTGACCGCACCGAAATGCTCAACGAAGAGGCGATGTATGCTATCTATGAGAAACAAGGCAGACAGTTAAGTCTTTTCGATGATGAGGGGAGCGAGCTTCTGGATATTAATGAGGCGGAGGAACTGCTGCGGCAGCTCAGGAGAGATAGCCCTAATGAGTATGAGCGAATTGCCAACCTAAGAGACGGTATCCGCACGGTGAAGCCATCATCCAACAAGGGAGCTTATGTCTTTTGTCAGGCGGGGCGCTATCAACAACTATTCCTCCTGGATGAAACTGGCGAAGTGGTAACCAGGGACATCCCCCGTATACTAGGTACCATTAAATGCGGGCCGGATTTGGAAGGACTTTCGTTGCCGAAAGGTTACAATGCGGTTGTTATGAGAGTAAAGCGTCAGTTTGCAGAGGAAGTCAAACATCGCCAGGCCGAACGTCAGTTTTCACCTTCCTTAACTCAGGGGCAACGCTATGTGCTCAGGGAATTGCGTGTTCTGTTCAACGCAACCGAGGATGAAGATATTAAGGTCCAGATTAACATTCTGGATGCCGCCTTCCGTGGAACGATGACCCGAGCTTTGGCTCAAGAACTGAACCGAATCCGGCGCAACGGAATTACAGGGCAAGCGCTTCTGAAGAATCTGAGTGAGCTCTACTACCAGCACAACATGCGCGATCGGATTGACCGCAGAGACCTTCAAATCGAAGAACAGCCAATTCCAACAATTGTTTGTAGCGAGGGGCTGGGGTAAGTACGAGCAAATTATCGCGTTTGCCTGTTATCTAGACGCATGATATGAGCCATGCGCGGTAGCTAACAATCTAGCGAATCGTGTGGCGGCGAGTTACCCTAAGTCAACCCTAACCATTTTTGCTAACAAACCTTTCACCAGTTCCCGCCACCTGACGCCATGCCAGATACGAAGCCAGACACATCTCCCTAATCGTCAATCGCGATTTGATATTTGGAGTCATCTGGTGGCATAATCTGCTGGTGATTTCTAAAGCTGGCATGGGTTCGAATCCGACCGCTGGCTACATTTTTGATTAAGCAGGTAACTAATGAAGAAATTGCTCTCCGGAAATGAGGCCTTTGCCCTCGGCGCCTATCATGCCGGTGTAATGGTGGCATCAGCCTATCCCGGGACGCCAAGCACTGAGATACTCGAATCTATAGCTCGTTTCGATGGCATTTACGCCGAGTGGTCAACGAATGAGAAGGTGGCTATGGAGCTGGGTCTGGGAGCAGCGTACGCCGGGGTCCGAGCCCTGGTGTCTATGAAACAGGTGGGGCTGAATGTGGCCAGTGACCCATTTATGGCTGCCTCAATAACAGGTATCAACGGTGGACTGGTCGTGATTGTGGCCGATGACCCCGGAGCACATAGTACTCAGAATGAGCAGGATACCCGCCACTATGCCAAGCTGGCTAAGGTGCCCATGCTGGAGCCCAGCGACAGCCAGGAGGCCTACGACCTGATGGCAATTGCCTTTGAAATCAGCGAGGAGTTCGATACGCCGGTGCTGGTGCGCTCCAGCACCCGCATTTCTCATTCTAAGTCGGTGGTGGAGGTGAATCGCAGCCGGCCTGCGACAACAAAGCAAGCAAGCTTCCGACATGATGTAGAGAAGTATGTCATGCTGCCAGTCCATGCCCGGCTCAGGCGTCCATTGATAGAGGAACGCCTGGTCAAGCTAACTGCCTATGCCGAGACCTTTGCTTATAATCGGATGATTAAGGGCGAACGTCATCTTGGCGTGGTCAGCAGCGGCGTTGCCTATAAGTACGCCAGAGAAGTTTTCCCAAAGGCTTCATTTCTCAAGCTCGGCATGACTTATCCACTGCCGCAGAATTTGCTCCACCAATTTGCTGTACAGGTGGACAGGATAATCGTTGTTGAAGAACTCGACCCATTTTTGCAGGAGAGTATGCTGGCGATGGGGATAAAGGTTAGCGGAAAGGAATTTATCCCCAGGATTGGCGAGCTAAATCCGGGCATCGTTGAGGAAGCTGGTTACCGTGCTGGATTGCTGGCTGCACCTTCACGGAAGAAGGCGGACCTGCCGCAGGGGTTACCTGGGCGTCCTCCTGTCTTGTGCGCTGGCTGCCCACACGCCGGCATATTCTTTGTGCTCAATACCATGGGGCAGCGGTCTAAGTTGCTGGATGCCAGGGGAAAGTCAGAAAAGGAAGGGAAATTGATTATCACCGGGGATATCGGCTGCTATACGCTAGCTACCTATCCCCCGCTTCGTGCCATGGATACTACCGCCTGCATGGGGGCTGGCATCGGTCAGGCTCTGGGAATGGAGAAGGCCGGTGTTGGCAGCAAGGTGGTAGCTGTTATCGGTGATTCTACGTTTCTCCATTCCGGCATTACCGGCGTGGTGGATGCAGTGTACAACCAAGCACAGGTGACAATCATAATCCTGGATAATGGCACCACTGCCATGACCGGCCATCAGGACCATCCTGGGACTGGCATTTCGGCGCGGGGTAAAAAGACCAAGGCGGTGGAGCTGGAGCGGCTGGTTCGTGGCATCGGAGTTGATGATGTCAAAGTGGTAGATGCCTTCGATATGAAAGCTTTGAGGGCGGCTGTGAGAAGTTCGATAGACAATCCTGAGCTTTCTGTC
>Ga0315282_10003790_pt1 | contig 26893 bp, 26 predicted proteins | sample YL17G07_20_MG_FD_203693 | JGI IMG/M metagenome (GOLD analysis project Ga0315282, IMG submission 203693) | Sediment microbial communities from Yellowstone Lake, YNP, Wyoming, USA - YL17G07_20 | ecosystem: Environmental > Aquatic > Freshwater > Lake > Sediment | place: USA: Wyoming | collected...
TTGCCGATATTCACGCCAATCTAACCGCTTTTATGGCAGTGCTGTCTGAAATTTACAAGAAAGAAGATATAAGGGAGCTATGGTGTTTGGGGGACATTGTTGGCTACGGTCCCGACCCACACCAGTGTATTGAGCTCCTGCGCCGCACCAAGCACATCTGTGTCGCTGGCAACCACGACCTAGCGGCAATAGGTGAGATAGACACCTCCGATTTTAACCCTGATGCCGCCGCCGCCTGCGAGTGGACGTCAAGGCAATTAACCGCGCCGGATAGAAGCTATCTTAAGGGACTGCCACTAACTATTGAGCGGGACGATTTTACCCTGGTTCACGGCAGCCCGAGGCAGCCCGTCTGGGAGTATGTCATGTCAATCAGCGCGGCGAAGGAAAACTTTGCCTACTTCAATTCAAAGTCCTGCCTGGTAAGCCATACCCATGTGCCCGGGATATTCAAGTATGGCAAAGGCGGCGCCTGCTCCTTCAGCCAGTTCCCAACCAATAAGGAGCTTGCCCTGGGCAAGGAGCGAATGATTATCAATCCCGGCGCTGTAGGACAACCCCGAGACGGCGACCCTCGGGCAAGCTATATCATCTATGATAGCGAAACCAAAAGGCTCAGCCTCTACCGCGTCCCCTATGATGTTGCCGCCACTCAAGCCAAGATGATAGAGCAAAGGCTACCGGTGCGTCTGGCGGCTCGCCTGGGTCATGGTGTATAGATTGTTGACACGGGATAGGCTCAGACGATAAACTTACTACTTGGATTGTCCAAATCGAGGTGAAAGTCTCTGGTGAGGAGGTGATGAACTGAAAATAAAGATTGAATCCTGTTCTAATTAATTATAGAGCGGAGGCAAAGTTATGGCGAAAATACCGGATAAGATTAAAACCTGGCAGATGGTAGAACCAGGCAAACTGGAGATGGTAAGCATTGATGTCCCGGAAATAAAGCCGGGGGAGGTGTTGGTTGAGGTTGCTGGCTGTGGGGTTTGTCACACTGACCTCGGCTATTTTTTTGATGGCGTGCCCACGGTAAACAAGCCACCCCTCACCCTCGGTCATGAAATCAGCGGCACAGTGGTCGCCGGCGAGGCAAAATGGCTGGGCAAGGAGGTGATTATCCCGGCAGTGATGCCGTGCAATAACTGTCCCATCTGTGCTGCCGGTAGAGGCAACCGCTGCCTGGCACAGAAGATGCCTGGGAATAGTATGGGGATTTACGGCGGCTTCTCCAGCCATATTGTCGTCCCGGCCACTGATTTGTGTCTGATTCCCGATAGGAAGGGAATACCCCTCTCCCATCTTGCCGTGGTGGCTGATGCCGTAACCTCGCCCTATCAGGCGGCGACGAGGGCGGGGGTAAAAGCGGGGGACTTAGTCATTATTGTCGGCGTTACCGGTGGGCTTGGCGTCTATGCCACCCAGGTCTGTTCGGCGCTGGGTGCCAAGGAGGTTATCGGTATTGCCCGTAACCCCGAGAAGTTGAAGCGAGCCTTGGAATTTGGCGCCACCCATGTTATTAGCTCGATAAATAAGAGCCCCAGGGATATCAGAGACGAACTCCGCAATTACTGTAAGGAAAAGGGTGTGCCATCAAACTATGGCTGGAAAATATTTGAGTGGACTGGTACTGGCGATGGTCAGGCAATTGCCCTGGAGCTACTATCATTTATCGGCAAGCTGGTGATATGCGGCTTTGGTATGCAGAAGAATGAGTATTCCCTGTCACGGTTGATGGCATTTGACGCCGATATTCTGGGCTCATGGGGCTGTCTGCCTAAACACTACCCCGAGGTGCTTAAGATGGTTATTGAGGGTAAGGTAAAGATAGAGCCCTTTGTTGAGACGAGACCGATGAGCCAGATAAAATCAGTATTTGACGAAGCCCATGCCGCCGGCCTGATGAAGCGAATAGTATTAACACCAGATTTCTAAAATTAAAAAAGGAGGAATAATAAAATGGCTTTAGATTGGATGCCCAGAGAAGGCGGTGTTAAAGACCATAATATCTGGGGTATGGAGCACTTCGGCACGGAAGCCCCCTGCACCCTGTATGAGGAAAAACCCATAATCGACCCCACCGGCAAACCGGTGAAGGGGCTTTACAGCGCCTGGATTATCCTCAACAACCCTGCCCAGTACAACTCCTACACCACGGAGATGGTCAAGGGTGTTATCGCCGGCTTCCACCGGGCGCAGATGAACCGCAAGGTGGTGGCGGTGGTCTTCACCGGTACCGGCAAGGACGCCTTCTGCACCGGTGGCAACACCAAGGAATATTCGGAGTACTACTCCACCAAACCGGAGGAGTATGGCCAATACATGGACCTCTTCAATGGCATGGTTGATTCCATTCTGATGTGCCAAAAGCCGGTTATCCGGCGCATCAACGGTATGAGTGTCGCCGGTGGCCAGGAAATCGGCGGTGCCTGCGACATAGGGGTAGCCTCCGACCTGGCTATCTTCGGGCAGGCTGGCCCCAGGCACGGCTCGGCGCCGGTGGGCGGCTCTTCGGACTTCCTACCCTGGGCACTCACCATAGAGGACGCCATGTGGAACTGCATATCCTGCGAGATGTGGAGCGCCTACAAGATGCTACGCAAGAACTACCTTAGCAAGGTCGCGCCGGTACTCAAACAGGGCGACAAATTCATCCGCAACCCGCAGGTCATCACCAGCGAGTGGGTGAGGGACGGCGAGATTGTCTACGGCGAGTTCGTTACCGGCGAAAAAGGCAAGGAAGCCCGGGAGCTGGTCAAGTCCCTCCCCGTAGACTTCACCCTGCTGGACAACGAGGTGAATAAGATACTCTGGACGTTTACCAACCTCTTTGAAGGCTGTCTGATGAAGTCAATCCAGGGCATCAGGGAGAAGAAGAAATTATTCTGGGATATGAACAAGAACGACCACCGCTACTGGCTAGCCACCAACATGACGGGCGAAGCCTTCCTTGGCTTCGGCGCTTTTAATACCAAGAAGATAACCGGTAAGGACACTATCGACTTCATCAAGTATCGCCAGCTCATTGCCGAGGGGCATCCCATGGACGAGGAGCTTTTCGAGGCTGTTCTGGGCAAACCCCAAAAGTAATAAAACCAAAGCGGATGGTGATGAGAAGCCCCGGGGTGGTAAAGCCTCGGGGTTCTCTTTTGCTTGACAAAGCCTCGGGTGCAGATTAGCATTTCACTGTGGCCGGCTCACTCTTGACTCAAACCCGGAGGCTACTACGCCAGTTTGACCTTCGGGCAAGGAAGGGCTTGGGACAGCACTTTCTTATTGATGAGGAGGTGCTTAAGCGTATTACTGCAGCGGCGGAGCTATCCCCCACCGATGTCATCGTTGAGGTTGGTCCCGGCTTAGGTGTCCTGACCCGAGAGCTAGCCCAAAAAGCCGGCTCGGTGATTGCTATTGAGCTTGATAACAAACTGGCGGCTTTGCTTGAGCAGACCCTGGCTCCGTTTAACAATGTTACTATCATTAACGAGGATGTGCTCCGGATTGAGCCTGGGGAACTGGCGAAGACTGACTACAAGGTGGTGGCTAACCTCCCCTACTATATCACCTCCCCGGTGCTACGCCATTTCCTTGAGGCTTCAGCCAAACCCAAGCTTATGATTATAATGGTGCAGAAAGAAGTAGCCGAGACCATTGTGGCTAAGCCGGGGGAGATGAGCCTCCTCAGCGTTAGCGTCCAGTTCTATGGGGAGCCAAGAATAATCAGCTATGTCTCAGCGCAGTGCTTTTATCCAGCGCCCAAGGTTGACTCGGCCATAGTGCGCATTGACCCCTACCCCCAGCCCCCGCTAGCTGATAGCCGAGGCTTCTTTGAGGTGGTGCGGGCTGGTTTTACCGCACCTCGTAAGCAGCTGGCCAATTCCCTGGCCCAAGGGCTGGGGGTGGCAAAGGCTGAAGCCTTATCCCTGCTGGAAGCGGCTGACATCATCCCCCAGCGGCGGGGCGAGACGTTAACCCTTGAGGAGTGGGCACGGCTTTGGGGAGTCTTTAGGGGAAAAAGATGTTGACCATTCAGGCACCGGCAAAGATTAATCTGACCCTTGAGGTCTTGTCCAAGCGCGCCGACGGCTACCACGAAATCCGCAGCGTTATCCAGACCATAGACCTCTGCGACCGCCTCCGTTTACGATTGAGTCATAATATAAGCTCTCACTGCAATAACCCTGGCTTTGTCTGGGAAGAGAGCCTCATATCACGAACAATTGTTCTACTCAAGCGAGCAACAGGGTGCACCAGTGGGGCAACAATAGAAATCACCAAGCAAATCCCGCTAAGCTCAGGGCTTGCTGGTGACTCAAGCGGCGCGGCGGCTATGTTGCTGGGGCTTAATAAACTCTGGCAGCTGGGTCTATCGCCGGCGCAATTATTTGAACTCGCCCCGAGGCTGGGGTCAGACGTGGCTTTCTTTCTTTACGGGGGGACGGCACTGGTGGAAGGGAGGGGAGAGATACTAACCCCACTACCACCACTCCCCCACCACTGGATAGTACTAGTGGTACCGGATGTACCCAGAATGCCGGAGAAGACGGAAAGGCTTTATGCCAGCCTGAAAACAAATCACTACACCGATGGTAAGATTACGGAAAATTTTGTAAAGGCACTAAAAAAGGGCAGGGAATTTAAGCCATCAATGCTTTTCAACACCTTTGAGAATGTTGCCTTTGAGCAGTTCTCCGGCTTGAAGGTTTATAAAGAGCATTTTACAAAACTCGGCGCTCAAAATGTCCACCTCGCTGGCTCAGGACCGGCACTATTCACCATGCTTAAAGACAAGGATAAAGCGGAAGACTTATACACACGCTGTAGAAATCAAGGGATGGAGGCATATCTCACCGAGACCTCACCCCTTTCTTCGGGCAAGCCAGCTCCTGACTAACTCCTCTTCACCCTTCTTGGTGGTTACCTTGCCGTTCAGCCTGGCCTCGTGGAGTAGCTCAAGTACCTCCCTGATTAGAGGTCCCTGGGCGACACCCATCCTCATTAAATCCCTGCCGGTGAGGGAGGGCTCAACATGCCTCAGCCGACCGAGGAAGAGGCGGATATTCTGGCTGGCGGCAGGCGACTCGGTGGCTAGGGAATTTGCCAGCAGGGCGTGGTAGGAGTAGCCATGAAGGAAGTTATAGATACCGCTTGCCGAAAGCCCGGGGATAGCCAGCGGCTTGATTTTGTCCTTAAGGGTGACAGCATCCCTGACGGTTTGAGCCAGCGACTTCGGCAGATTGAGGCGTGATATGAGACTTTCCGCCTCTTCGCTACTTAGTGGGTAAGCGAGGAGGGCTAGATAGAGCTCAACCTCCGGCGACTTGGGGGAAAGCAGCCGCCGAGCCCGCTCAAACTTCTCGGCAAGCCAGCCGTTGCCCTTCAGTGCTAGGTGAATCTTTGCCAGCACCCCCAGCCCCTCAGCCCGGCGCAGGACCTTCTCCGGGTACCCCTCCTGCAGTGCACACTCAATCTCGTAGCGGATACGGTCGCCACTAATGGTATCCAGCATATCTATATCCCGCTTGAGTAGCCCCAGCGTCTTCCTTTCCAGATGGAAATCAAGCCGTTGCTCATAGCGAAGCCCGCGCCAGATGCGAGTAGCGTCATCAATGAAGCTTTTCTCATGGAGCACCCGCAAAAGCCTATCCTTGAGGTCGTTACGCCCGCCATAAGGGTCAACCAACTTGCCGTAGTCGCCGGGGTTAAGCCCTACCGCCATGGCATTGATGGTGAAGTCACGCCGGCGGAGGTCGTCAGCAATTGAGCTTGGGGTCACACTGGGCAATGCTCCCGGCTTCTCATAGGTCTCGGCACGGGCAGTTGCCAGGTCAACACTCCACCTATCCCACTGGAGCTTAGCCGTATTAAAGCGGGGGTGGGTGGTGATTTTCCCCCGGTTAACCTCCTTTAGCCGCTGGGCAAGCTCGATGGCATTCCCCTCCACCACCAGGTCAAGGTCAAGGTTAGCCTGCCCAAGGAAAAGGTCGCGAACCACCCCACCAACAAGGTAGAGCCTCTCCCCCCGGCTAAGGGCAAGCTCACCGGCAAGCCACATAAAGTTGACCAGCTCGGAGGGTAGCTGGCTTTCTATTATCTTAGCTAGATTAATACCTCTAGGCATTCTCTTCCTACGTGAACGAATTATAGCACAGGTCATTTCTTATGCCTATAAATGAGCTAATTTAGAAGCATTGACCTCACCCCCTTTATCCCCCTCTCCTTGAAAGGAGAGGGGAAGGGGGATAAAGGGGGATGGGGTTACCACTTAAAGATAAATAGGGTTCCCTGAAAAATCCTTGATTTCTTAGGGTGAAGAGGGGGATGGGGTCAATAAACAATTTTAGCCATTGTTATTTGCCCCCTGTTCTCTTATAATGAAGCCCCAGAGGTAGCTAATGAAAGTGGTCTCAATTGTGGGGATGACGGGCAGTGGCAAATCGGAGGTGGCACGGGCATTTGAGAAGGCTGGCTTCACCAGAATAAGATTCGGCGACCTCACCGATGAGGTGATGAAGAAGCAGGGACTTGCGCCGAACGAGGAGAATGAGCGCTTGGTCAGGGAGCGTCTCAGGCAGGAAGATGGTATGGCTGCCTATGCCAAGCTTAATCTACCCCGAATTGAGCAGGCGCTGAATCCTTCACAAGGTGAAGGACAGGACGTGGTTATTGACGGGCTTTACTCCTGGGAGGAATATACTTACCTCAAGGGGCGCTACGAGGAAGACCTTTATCTGGTGGCAGTATGGTCATCACCCAAGACAAGGTATGCCCGGCTGGGTAAAAGGTCAAGCCGGCGTCTGACCAGAGAAGAAGCAATCAGCCGGGATAGAGCCGAGATTGAGAATAGCAACAAGGGCGGACCTATCGCCATGGCTGATTTCACCATAATAAACGAGTCTACCCTGGAAGACCTGAGGAAAAGGGTGAAAAGGACTATCGCCGCATTGAGATGAAAAAAGCGACCAGACCAGATGCTGACGAGTATTTCTTGAAGATAGCCTCAGTGGTGGCAGAACGCTCCACCTGCCGCCGGCATCATGTTGGGGCAGTGGCGGCGAAGGATAAACACATCCTGGCTACCGGCTATAATGGCGCCCCCGCCGGCTTTAAGGACTGCCTTGAGCTCGGCTGTCTCCGCGACGAGCTAGGTATAGCCTCGGGGACAAGGCAGGAGATATGTCGGGGCATTCACGCCGAGCAGAATGTAATCATTCAGGCTACCCTCCACGGCGTCAGCCTTGAAGGGAGCACTATTTATTGCACCCATACGCCCTGCGTGCTCTGTGCCAAGATACTGGTCAATGCCAAGATAAAGCGATACGTCAGCTTCGGCAGGTATGATGATAATTCGTTTATTGACCTTTTCCGGGAAGCCGGCATAAAGCTTGACATCAAGAAAAGACCACCCTCCCAGATAAGCTATCTGGACTAGTCCTCTATATTCTCCCCTTGATAGATACCCTGATAGCCCCTCGTCCTTTGACTCAGCCGGAAAAAGATAAGCTGGACAATTCTGGCGTTTCTCTGCAGCCGAAACCCCTGGGGGTTATAAACCACCATTAATGATTGAGAGCGCCCGGAGTAACCAGCGTCCCAGACTGCCGTACCCACGTTAACACCACAGCGGAGCAGGCTGGAGCGGGGTCTAGCTAGCGCCATAATATTCTTGGGCAGGTGGACAATCTCATTGTAGGTAATAATATAAGCCCCAGCCATAAGGTCAATAAAACCAAGCCCGTCAAAGACCAGCGGCGCTAGCTCAGGCACCAGCCTCTGGCTGTTTTGAACAGCTATCCTGCCCGATGACTGGAGCAAGGCAATCTCACGCAGGGTAAGGTCAAAGCCATTGGGCTGAACCTGCTCCTCAAGATTGATATAGCCCTCGATTAATGGGGGCGTTTTCTTCAGGAGCCGGTAAATCTCTGGCTGGGACAAAACAACCGACATCTCTATTACTTAATTCCTATTGACATTCTACCATATGCCTAGACTAAATAGGAATTGACAATACAGGTATATAGTCTATAATTCAGCAGACTTTGCGGAAAAGGAGAGGGTCATGGCAGTAAGAATAGTTACCGATAGCACCGTTGACCTGCCCAGCAAGCTAGCTGATGAGCTGGGGATTAGTGTCGTGCCCATATATGTGCGTTTTGGTGAAGAGGTCTACCGTGACCAGGTGGACATCAGCGAGGACGAGTTTTACCAGAGGCTGGAAAAGACCAAGGTTCACCCCAGCACCGTTCAGCCGGGACCGCAAGATTTCCTCGAGGTCTACCGGAAACTATCTTCAAAGGCAGACGGCATTATTTCCGTCCATATCTCCAGCAAGCTAAGTGGCACCTGTAATTCGGCACTGATGGCAAAGGACATGCTGGAAACGGGGTGCCCGGTTGAGGTAGTTGATTCACAAATGGTAACAACGGGGCTAGGCCTGATAACCATAGTTGCGGCTACTGCGGCTAAGAGAGGGGAAAGTGTAGACAAGATTGTGAAAGAGGTAAAAAAGACCATTCCCAAGATACATCTCCTGTGTCTGCTTGATACATTGAAATACCTTCTTCTTGGTGGGCGCATTGGGAAGGCAAAGGCACTCCTTGGCTCAATACTAAATGTGAAACCGATGCTATCACTGAAGAATGGAGAGGTGGTGCCGGCTGGCCAAGTCCGCACCCGGGCCAAGGGCATAGATAAGCTATTTGAATTTACGCAAAATACACCGAATATCCAGGATTTGGCTGTAGTTTATAGCACCACACCTGACGAAGCACAGAGCCTTGCCGAGCGCCTCGATTCGGTATTTGAGCGGAAGCGGATAAGGATAGCCAGGGTAGGACCGGCGCTTGGGGTGCATATGGGACCAGGGGCACTGATTGTAGTCGCAAGAGGAGGCTGAAGATGACTTTAGAACACGTTGCCGGCAAGAAGGCGGGGCGTATCATACTATATGCTCTGAGCACCTGCCCTTGGTGCCGGAAGACAAAAAGTCTGTTAAACGACCTCGGTGTGGAATACTATTATGCCGATGTTGACCTTATGAAAGACGATGAAAAGCAAGAGACGATGCAGATTGTAGAAAAATGGAACCCAGCCTGCTCTTTCCCTACCTTGGTAATAGATGATAAAAAGTGCATAGTTGGATTCAAAGAGGACGAAATCAGAAAAGCATTGAAGTTATGACTGACAAGATAGCAGCAAGTACAGACGAAGTCAATAGACTGCATGACAGGCTAAATACGGAAGCCGAGGCTACGGGATACCATCTGAACCCAGATGTAGAGTTCGCCAAAGAACTAGCCAAGGGCTTGCTCACAAACGAGAGAAGGTACGGTTATCGGGCTTGTCCCTGCAGATTGGCTTCGGGGGAAAAGCAGGATGACATTGATATCATCTGCCCCTGCAATTACCGTGACCAAGACCTGAACGATTATGACACATGTTATTGCGGTCTATACGTTTCGGAGGCGGTAGCTAACGGCCAGAAAAAGATTGGTGCCATACCGGAGCGCCGACCACCAATCAAGGAAAGAAAACGAAAAACCCAAACAGCTCGCAGTCTTTCCTCCCTTCCCCTGCCGGTATGGAGATGCAAGGTTTGCGGGTATCTATGTGCCAGAGAGTCACCACCCGAAGTCTGCCCTATATGCAAGGCTAAGAAAGAGCGCTTTGAGCGCTTCATCTGAGGTGGAATGAGGGTGGGTTAAACTGGCAGCGGGTGGATTTGAACCGCCGACCAAGGGCTTATGAGTCCCCTGCTCTACCACTGAGCTACGCTGCCGCAGGCAGAATATAGCACGCTAAAAAATTACTGTCAATCCTTCCTAAGTACATGGACACCAGTAGCCTTAAAGGTAGCATAAACCCGCTTTCCCCTGTCTAGACCCAGTTCCTCAGCTGACCTTTTCGTCACCAGAGCCACCAGCCGAAAGCTACAATCCAGTTCAATGCGGCTGAGCGGACCCACTGATACTACCCTTGTTATCTGCCCAACAAAAGAATTCCTGGCACTGGTTGTGGCTTTGGCGAGGGTCAGTGTTATCTCCTCCGGTCTAATGCAGAGGTATACCTCTTCACCAGCAGGGTAATCTGAAATCGCCTCAGCTATTTTGTTACCACCAATTTCCACCGCCACCATCCCCCCCTCCTGCGATACGATTACCCCATCCAGAATATTGTCCACGCCGACAAACTCGGCGACCTCCCGGCTCTGGGGCGAGGTGAATACCTCCCTCGGGTCTCCAGCCTGAATGATTTCGCCATTGATGAGGACACCAATTCTCTTCGCCAGACGCTGGCCTTGAGCCATATCGTGGGTGGCCATTACAATCGTGGTTCGATATTGATGAATAATCCTGGTGATTAATCCCTCAATCTTGGCTGCTGAAAGCGGGTCAAGATTAGCCGTCGGTTCATCCAGTAATAGTACCTGCGGCTCAGTGACTATCGCCCTGGCTATTGCCACCCTTTGTGCCTCTCCACCAGATAACGTCCTGGCGTTTCTATCCTGGGGAATTGAAAGGTCAATCATCTCTAAAACAGTATTCACCTTCTGGCGGATGTTATTCTTCGCCATTCCCCTCCACCTCAGACCATAGGCGATGTTATCATAGATATTGGCATTAAATACCACTGGTTTCTGGAGGACAAAAGCCATTCTTCTCCGCACCTGGAATCTAACCCTCTTTGATGCGGTGGCATCCCTGCCGGCAAAATATATTTTGCCCGACGACGGCACTTCCAGCAGGTCTATGAGGCGCAAAAGGGTCGTCTTCCCCGCGCCAGTAGGTCCGATAAGGGCAAAAACCTCACCCTGCTCAACCTTTAGGTTGATATTCCTCAGAATATCCTGCCCGCCGTATTTATGGCATAAATCAACGGTTTTGATTAAAGGCACTTTTACCTCTGCTGAAGCCGGTTTAAGACCATATTTACTACCAGGGAGATGAGGATAAGTATTATGCCCAGTGCTATTGATAGTTCGATATCACCCTTAGATGTCTCCAGCGAGATGGCGGTAGTAAAGACCCTGGTGAACCCCTTGATATTGCCGCCGACCATAAGGGCTAACCCTACCTCAGAGATAGCCCGACCAAAAGCCAGTAGCACCGCGGCCATAACCGCAAATCTGGCTTCTTGGAGGACAGCAATCCCTATCTGAAGGTCATTAGCACCAAGGGAGCGCGCGGTATCGGTTATTGCCTTCTCCACCCCGCTGAAAGCGGCAATAACAAGCCCTAGTAATATAGGCGCAATCAGAATTACCTGACCTATAACCATAATGGTGGGAGTGAACATCAGGTTGAAAACGCCAAGTGGTCCTATTCTTGAAAAAAATAGGAAAACAAAGAGACCAACGACGACCGTGGGTATGCTGTAGAAGGTCTGGATAAGATTGATTAAAGTCCTTTTACCGGTAAAGCGGTTGAAGTGGATAAGACCGCCGAGGGGGAGGCAAATGACCCCGGCAAGGAGGGTGGCGGTCACTGAGATTGCCAGTGACCGCCCGGCTATCTCCATAACCTCAGGATCAAGCGTTACTAGGAGTTCGAACGCTTTAATCAATCCCTGCAATAGTTCGTTCAAGTCACCACCTTAAATGCCAACTCTATTTATTGAACCGGTTTCATGTTGTCGGCCAAATTAGGAATGGCGGGATAGGTGGTATCAGTTATGGGATAAAACAGTGATCCTCCACCGTATTGACCAATCAATTTTTGCACGTCAGGGGAAATGAGCCAGTTGATAAAGTCCTTGGCTATAGCTATTTGGGTGGTTTTTATTTTATCTGGATTAATAGCATACACATTGTATACATTCAGAGTCTCCGCTGCTGTTTTCTTGACTAGAGCCACCAGTGCTAACTTCCCTTTATACGACGTAAATGTGGAGCCGTCACAGAGGACATAAGCATTCTGCTCATTTGCCATCGTCAAAGTTGGCCCCATGCCTTGTCCGGTTTCGATATACCACTTACCTGATTTTTCGATATCCTTAGCATAATCGTATCCCGCCGCTGCCCACAGCCGTTTTTCAGCGCCGTGTGTGCCTGAATTATCACCCCTCGAGACAAACTTTACTTTACCGGGGTCCTTCATTCCCCCCTCAGCAATCTTCTTAAAAGCATCGGCAGGATTCAGGTCTTTGATGCCGAGCGGGTCCGACGAAGGACCGGCAATCATGAAAAAGTTATAAGCAAAGCTTCTCTTATCTATGCCCCAGCCATCGTTGACAAACGACTTTTCCTGGTCAGGGTCATGGACAATAACAGCATCAACATTTCCGCTCTTCCCTTGATTTAATGCGGCGCCGGTGCCAGCATAGATGATATCCAACGCCACATTTTCCTTCTTCTCAAACAAGGGCTCAAGGTAAGACCAAAGACCGGTATCATAGAGACTGGTAGTCGTAGCTATCTTGAATTCACCGGCACAACCGACAAAGCCAGCCAATAAAGCTAAAAGTGCTATTGTGCTTAACAGGCAATAGATTGCCTTTCTCATTATTCCACCTCTATAGATTTTTGCTAATGCCGCAATAAAAAAGCACCTCAAAAGGAGGTGCTCTCCATGCTACTAATGCTAGCATGAGCGCTCTCCTTTCCAAACACGGGAGGCACCGCCGTTTCCAGCGATACCCTATCGGCCAGTCTCCAATGGTTTATCTTTAGGAGAACAGGCTCGGAGAGAATGTTTAATTTTTAATCTGACCCATATTATCACAACCCGGTATAATTGGCAACATTAGCTTGACGCTAACATAAGCCCTCTGTTAAAATCCACAAGGTTACCCTTCTTTTTATTCGACGGTTAACCCTTAAAAATTTGCTTAGGAGGTTTTTATGGCTATTGACTATACGAAGGAAGGTAAAATCGCCATCTTCACCATTAATCGCCCTCAGGCAATGAACGCAATGAGCATGGAGGCAATACGAGAACTTAGCCAGACAATGGCAGACTTCAGGGATGACCCCGAGCTTTGGGTTGGCATTATCACCGGTGCCGGTGACAGGGCCTTCTGCGGTGGCGCCGATATAAAGGATACCCTAAGCTTCATGAAGGAGCATCGTCACTCTCAGTGGGCATTCCCGCCAACTATAATGCGTGGGTTTGAGCTATGGAAGCCGCTTATTGCCGCTATCAATGGCTTGGCACTGGGTGGCGGGTTGGAAATAGCCCTCGCCTGCGATATCAGAATTGCCGCCGAGAGTGCCCGCCTAGGTACACCCGAGATAAATCTAGGTCTGATACCGGGCTGGGGGGGAACACAGAGAGTGCCGCGGATGGTTCCCTGGTGCAAGGCTGCTGAGATATTGCTTATGGGAAGACCGATAGATGCCCAGGAGGCATACCGTATTGGCTTGGTAAATAAGGTTGTGCCTCAGGCTGAGGTCATGACCACGGCCAAGGAATGGGCGGGGATTATCTGCCAGGCAGGACCTTTAGCGGTTAGAGCGGCTAAAGAGGCTATGGTTAGGGGCTATAACATGACCTTAGACGATGGCTTGAGACTGGAGAACTCCCTAGTCGCCTACCTCATGGGTACTGAGGACTTCGCTGAGGGAACCACCGCCTTTGTCGAGAAGAGAAAGCCTGCATACAAGGCAAAATAAAAAATAAGGAAGGAGCATTATGGAAATTAAGAAGGTCGGCGTTGTCGGCTGCGGCGCCATGGGTGCTGGCATCGCCCAGCTCTGCGCCCAGTCAGGTTATCAGGTGGTGGCGTCGGAGATAAATGAGGAGCTTCTGAAGAAGGGGCTGGCATTCATTGACAAAACACTAGCCAAGCTGGTGGAGAAGGGCAAGCTCCCCCAGCCAGATAAGGATGCCACATTGGCTCGGATTAAGGGCACAACCAATACCAAGGATTTCTCCGATTGTGACCTGGTGATAGAGGCGGTCATTGAGAATCTGGACTTGAAGAAGAAGATATTTGCTGAGCTGGATAAGGTCTGCCCCAAACATGCTATCCTGGCGACTAATACCTCCTGCCTATCTATCATTGATATGGCAATGGCGACGAAAAGGCCAGATAAGGTATTGGGACTTCACTTCTTTAACCCGGCGCCAATTATGAAACTGCTGGAAGTCGTGAAGACCATTGCCACCAGCGACGAGACCGTTGCCACAAGCAAGAAGTTTGGTGAATCCTTGGGCAAGACCACAGTCATTGCCAAAGATGCGCCGGGCTTTATTGTCAACCGGGTCTGGATACCCTATATACTACATGCTATACGCTTGCTAGAGGATGGTGTTGCCAGCAGGGAGGATATTGATAATGCCATAACCCTGGGACTAAATTACCCTATGGGGCCACTCACCCTGAGTGACATGGCTGGAATTGACATCGTAAAGTTTGTCGCCGATGCGATATATGAAGAGCTCAAGGACCCAAGGTATATTGTGCCGACACTGGTGAATAAGATGGTTGCCGCCGGATGGTTGGGGCGCAAGACGGGAAAGGGATTCTACGACTATAAGTGAAGTCTGACTAAGTCAGCTAGAAAAAGGAGGATATTTCATGGCTGATGTCGTAATCGTCAGCGGGGTAAGAACAGCTATTGCTAATTATGGCGGGGCACTGCGGGATGTGCCAGTAGCAAAACTGGGAAGCATTGTCATTAAGGAGGCACTAAAAAGAGCTGGACTGCGACCAAAACCAGATGCCGAGACGCTAGGCTATGCACCTAAGGCATTTAAAGATGCTGGCTTGACTGAACTGGAGAAGAAGTGCTACGACTGGGACAATTCCCTAAAAGAGGTGCCTATAGATGAGGTTATAATGGGCAATGTTCTCCAGGCAGGTCAGGGGCAAAATACCGCCCGTCAGGCAGGCATCTATGCTGGTATCCCAAAGGAGACGAACGCCTATACCATAAACAAGATTTGTGCCTCGGGGATGAAGGCAGTAGCCCTGGCTGCCCAGGCGATAAGGGCAGGTGATGCCAAGATTATTATCGCCGGTGGCATGGAGAATATGAGCCGAACCCCTTACTATATACCTACCGCCAGGTGGGGAGCCAGGATGTTCAATGCTGAGCTGGTTGATGGTATGGTCCATGACGGCTTGTGGGAGACATTCTATAACTATCACATGGGGCTAACTTCAGAGAATATAGCCGAAAAGTTTGGCATAACCAGGGAGGAGCAGGACAAGCTGGCGCTGATGAGCAACCAGCGGTCGCTGGCGGCGACCAAGGATGGCACATTTAAACAGGAGATAGTCCCGGTTGAGGTCAGGGAGAAAAAAGAGGTTAAGCTTTTTGATACCGATGAGCACCCCAGGGAGACCTCAATGGAGCTTTTAGCCAAGCTACCGGCGGTGTTTAAGAAGGACGGAGCAGTAACGGCGGGCAACGCCTCAGCGATAACCGATGGTGCCGCCGCCCTGGTGGTAATGTCGGCAGAAAGGGCAAGAGAGCTGGGACTAAAGCCACTGGTAACTATCAGGTCTTATGCCTCCGGTGGCGTTGACCCGGCATATATGGGTCTGGGGGCAGTCCCGGCAACAAAGAAGGCACTGAAACTGGCGGGGCTCACCCTGAAGGATATAGACTGCATTGAGCTAAATGAAGCCTTCGCCTCACAGGCAATAGGGGTAATGAGGGAGCTTGGCTTTGATTACACTAAGGCAAATCCACATGGCAGCGGCATCTCACTGGGGCATCCTATCGGCTGCACTGGAGCCAGGATTCTGGTTACCCTTATCTATGAGATGATGCGCAAAAACTACAAACTTGGTCTGGCAACGCTGTGCATCGGTGGTGGTCAGGGAATGGCGACTGTCCTGGAGAGAAAATAGGCCGCCATATTGTGGTAAAATAGGGCAAGAGATGAAGGTCTCACACCTTTTTGTAGTTATTGCCGCTGTCTTCGTTACCTGCCTCATCACCGCCAATATCATCGCGGTCAAGGTGATAAGCATTGGTCCCATTATTCTGCCGGCAGCCATTGTTATTTTCCCCATAAGCTATATCTTCGGCGACATTCTCACCGAGGTCTATGGCTATCGCTGGGCGAGGAGGGTTATCTGGCTTGGCTTTGCCTGTAACCTGCTCTTCGTCATCTTCGCCTGGGTAGGGCAAATCTTACCCCCCGCCCCCTTCTGGGGCGGGCAGGGGGCTTATGAGAGCATCCTGGGCTATACACCGAGGCTTCTTGTTGCCTCCTTTGCTGGTTACCTCGTGGGAGAGTTCGCTAATTCCTTTGTTCTGGCAAAGATGAAGCTCTTGACCCGTGGTCGCTGGCTTTGGACAAGGACTATCGGCTCAACAATAGTCGGGGAAGGGCTAGACACCGCAATATTCATCACCCTTGCCTTCATCGGCACGCCTTCGTTTGTAATAATAATGATTCTCTATCACTGGCTGGCGAAGGTTCTCTTTGAGACTATATTTACCCCCTTCACCTATGCCGTGGTCGGCTTTCTAAAGAAAAAAGAGGCAATTGATACCTACGACTACAAGACAAACTTTAACCCCTTCCTCGTTTGAACGTGAAACGGGTGGAAGATGAAGATTCGGGTCTTGGGGGCGCACAACTGCGAATCACAGAGCACAAGGCTCGCCAGCCTACTAATTGATGACGTTCTGGCGGTGGATGCCGGTGCCATTACCTCCAGCCTGTCATTTGAGGCACAGCAAAAAATTAAGGCAATCCTGCTCACCCACCACCATTATGACCATGTCCGGGACATCCCGGCATTAGCAATGAACCTCTTCCTTCGTCGTGCCCGAATCACTATCTACTCTACCTCAGTGGCGTATGAAGCCGTCACCAGCCATCTGCTGGACGATAGGCTCTACCCCAACTTCCACCAGCGACCGCCAGATAAGCCAACACTCAGCTTCAGCATAATAGAGCCAAATAAGGATAAGCTGATTGCGGGCTATAATGTCCTGGCGGTCCCGGTAAATCACAGCGTCCCGGCTGTTGGCTTCCAGGTCACTTCCGCTGACGGCAAGGTAGTATTCTATACCGGCGACACCGGCCCCGGCCTGGCTGGCTGCTGGCGGCTTGTCTCGCCCCAATTGCTTATAATTGAGGCTACTGCCTCAGATAGATATAAGGAAGAGATGGCTAAGGCGGGACATCTCACTCCAGCCCTGCTCCAGCAGGAGCTAACTAGCTTCCGCGAAATTAAGGGCTACCTGCCCAAGGTGGTGGTAGTTCATATGGAACCGGCTCAGGAGAAGACGATAGCGGCGGAAATAAGGGGGGTGGAGAGGGAGTTAGGTAGTTCAATCACCCTCGGCTACGAAGGAATGCAGCTTGAGCTGTGATGGGAGGGGAGATTGAAAGACAGTCCCAAATTCATCGTCGATTGCAATGTGGGGAAGCTGACTAAGTGGCTACGGCTGATGGGGTATGATGCCCGCTTCTTTAATGGCAGCGATTCGCAACTGGTGGCGACCGCTCTGGTTGAGGGCAGGGTGATACTGAGCCGGGATACACAGATTATGAAACGGCGGCTGATAACCACCGGCAAGCTCAAGGCTATCCTTATTCAAAGCGATGAACCTGAGCTACAGATGCGTCAGGTAGTAAGCGATTTAAGCCTTGACCCAAAGTCCCGCCCCTTCACCCTCTGCCTTGAGTGCAATCAAACCCTGGTAGAGAGGGAAAAAGAAGGGATAAAAGACCTGGTGCCACCCTACGTCTACCAAACGCAAAGCCAGTTTATGCAGTGCCCAACCTGCCAGCGTATCTACTGGCGGGGAACCCACTGGCAGGCAATGACCAGGAGGCTTGAGAAATTTATGAAGAGTTGACCATATTCAAGGATACTGCTACACTTCAATTTGATAATATTAGAAACGGGGGGAAGCAATGAACTTTAAGAATATACTGCTGGAGAAGAAGGATGGGGTGGCGAAGCTCACTATTAACCGACCGCCATTAAACATCATTGATATCGAGACCCTGGAGGAGATGAACCAAGCCCTCGCCAAGCTGAGGACGGATGATGAGATAAAGGTAGTGGTTATTACCGGTGCCGGCGATAGAGCCTTCTCTGCCGGCGTAGCTGTTGCTGACCACCTCGGAGAGAAGCTACCAAAGATGATTGAGGTATTTAATAAGCTATTTATATCGCTAATAGAGGTAGATAAGCCAACTATTGCTGTGGTCAATGGTCTTGCCCTGGGCGGGGGTTGCGAGATAGTGGCTGGCTGCGATATGGCTATCGCCACAGAAAAGGCACAACTGGGAGTGCCTGAGGTTAAGCTTGGTGTCTACCCACCCCCAGCCTCGGTGCTCTTCCCCAGGCTTCTGGGCAGACGGAAGGCGTTTGAGCTTATTCTATCGGGCGATAGTATCAGTGCTAAGGAAGCGGAAAGGATTGGGCTGATAAATAAAGCCGTCCCCGAAGCGGAGTTTGAGAAGGCGACTGAGGAATTTATCAAGCGGTTTACCGCTAATAGCGGGCTGACCTTGACCCAGGCAAGGCGAGCTCTCTATCGCAATTTTGACCTTGAGCTTCATGAGGCGATGGAGGTAACCGGGACTGATGCTACCATGGTGATGAGCGGCGAGAATAGCATCGAGGGGCTGAAAGCCTTCCTGGAGAAGAGAAAACCAGTCTGGATAAGATAGCCCTTGGTTAAGGAGGACAGTTGAAGATTCTAACCACAAGCCAGATGCGCCGCCTGGAGGAGAACTGCGCCCAGATTGGTCTAACCACCGATGTGCTTATGGAGAATGCGGGTAAGGCGGTGGCGGAAGAGACCAGGCGTATCCTGGGCAATATTGAGCAGCAACACATCCTGTTTCTCATTGGGCCAGGTAATAATGGCGGGGATGGGTTAGTTGCGGCGCGCTACCTTCATGATTGGGGGGCAAAGGTCAGCGTCTACCTCCTTGGGCAGAGACCCGAGGGTGACCCAAGGCTCAAACTAGTCCAGGAGCGGGGTATTGTCTGCGTTGACGCCGCTGAAGACCAAAATATGACGCGGCTTGATGAGCTTCTGGGGTCAGCCGTCGCCGTTGTTGATGCCGTATTTGGCACTGGTCTTGCTCGACAGTTTGGCGGTCTTATCGCCACGGTGCTGGGCAGGATAAACAGGATGAAGAAGGAGGGCTCAGGCTGGCATATTATTGCCCTGGATTTGCCCTCAGGGCTTAATGCCGATACCGGAGCGGTAGACACCAGCTCTCTCTACGCCGATTATACTATAACCCTCGGTTTTCCCAAGTCGGGCTTGTTTAAACCACCGGGGTCGGAGAGGGTAGGCAAGCTAACCGTGGTTGATATTGGCATGCCGGCAAACCTGGTGGAGGAGGCGAGTGAGGAGTATATTACCAGTGAATGGGCTAAATCGGTTCTTCCCGAGCGTCCCCTTCAGGCTAATAAGGGGAGCTTTGGCCGAGTTCTGGTGGTGGCTGGCTCAATAAATTACATCGGTGCCGCTTATCTGGCTTGCAGTGGCGCGATAAGGGTTGGGGCAGGGCTGGTAACACTAGCTACGGCTAGCAGCCTGCAACCTGTCCTGGCGTCAAAGCTAACCGAGGTAACCTACCTCCCCTTACCCGAGTTTCGCCCCGGCATCATCTCGGTTGATGCCGCCAAGATACTCTTACCACAAGTGGGGCAGTTTAACGTCCTAGCCATTGGCTGTGGACTGGGGCAGAGCCTGCCAGTAGTAAGACTTATTCGGGCTATTCTTGTCGGCAAACGCAGGCAGCCATTGCCATCGCTGGTTCTTGACGCCGATGCCCTCAATACCCTGGCTAATACCCCAAGGTGGTGGGTAGAGCTAGCCGCTGATGCCATACTTACCCCCCACCCCGGCGAAATGGCAAGGCTGGCGGGGATGACAGCGGAGGAGGTGCAGGCAGACCGTATGGGAGTGGCCAAGAATATGGCGGCGAAGTGGAACAAGACCATCGTCCTGAAAGGAGCCCACACCGTTATTGCCTCACCAGATGGTAAGGTCAAGACTAGCCCCATTGCCAACCCCGGGCTGGCATCAGCCGGAACTGGAGACGTGTTAACCGGGGCTATCGCCGGGCTGGTGGCACAGGGGCTATCCCTCTTTAATGCTGCCGCCTGTGGCGCCTACCTCCATGCCGAGGCAGGTGAGAGGGTCAGGGCCAGGCTTGGCGATGCCGGTATGCTCGCCAGCGACCTCTTGCCGGAACTGCCTCAGGTTATTAAACAGGTAAAGGAAAGCTAGGATGTTATTAGCCATTGATATTGGTAATACTGACACCACACTCGGCGTCTTTGCCGGTGATAAACTTCGCGCCACCTGGCATATGGCAAGTGGCGTCCGCCGCACGGCAGATGAGTATGCCGCTTTAATAATCAACCTGATGCACCAGCAGGGTCTAGATATAACCGATATTAAGGCAGTAGCCATGTGCAGTGTTGTCCCGCCGGCGATGTCCACCTTTGATGAGCTATTTCAACACTATTTTCACATCGAGCCACTGGTGGTTGGGACAGGGGTAAAGACCGGGGTACGCATCCGAATGGATAACCCCAGGGAGGTTGGCACCGACCGCATTGTCAATGCGGCGGCGGCTCACCAACTCTATGGCGGTCCGGTAATTGTCACCGACCTGGGCACAGCCACCACCTTTGATACTGTATCGAAAGAGGGGGATTACCTGGGAGGGGCAATCGCCCCGGGGATAATGACTGCGGCTGAGGCTCTATTTACCCGCACCGCAATGCTGCCCAGGGTGGATTTAACCAGTCCCCAACGGGCTATCGGCACCAATACCGTTGCCGCTATGCAATCAGGGATTATCTTCGGCTATGTCGGACTTATTGAGGGCATAGTGGCTCGCATTCAAAAGGAACTGGGGGAAAAGGCCAAGGTGGTGGCTACTGGCGGTTACGCCAGCCTTGTCGCTAAAGAAACTGCTATCTTTGATGAAATAAACCCTAACCTGACACTAATTGGTCTGAGGCTCATCTACCAGATGAACAGGGATTAGGAGGTGGTTATGCTAGCAGGCAAGACTATAGTATTGGGCATAACCGGAAGTGTGGCTGCCTATAAGGCGGCAGACATTGCCAGTAAGCTAACCCAGGCGGGGGCTAAGGTTGAGGTTGTCATGACCGAACCAGCGACCAAGTTTATCACCCCTTTAACCCTGCGCAGTGTTACCCACGGGGTGGTGGTAACCGACATGTTTGACCTCGCCTCCCAGCACGCCATTGAGCATGTTACCCTGGGCGAGGTGGCTGATGCGGTGCTTATTGCCCCGGCCACCGCCTCTATTATTGCCGAACTGGCGGCTGGCATTGCCAACGATATGGTGACCCTAACCGTGCTGGCGACTAAAGCCCCGGTTATTCTGGCACCGACAATGGACGTTAACATGTTCAGCAACCCCATCACTCAAGAAAACATAGCTAAACTTAAAGCCAGAGGCTTTATTATTGTTGACCCAGGTTATGGTCGTATGGCATCGGGTAAAATCGGGTGGGGACGCCTGGCTGATACTGACAAGATTATCGCCACCGTCACTCAGGTATTAGGCAGAAGCAGTGACTTAAAGGGCAAACGAATGGTGGTCACCGCCGGCGGCACACAGGAGCCGATTGACCCCGCCCGCCATATTAGCAACCCCTCCTCGGGCAAGATGGGCTATGCCATAGCTTTAGCCGCCAGGGATAGGGGGGCAAAAATAACCCTCGTTACCGCCCCCACCTCCCTCCCCGACCCGGCAGGCGTAGAGGTTATCCATGTCAGAACTGCGGCTGAGATGAAAAAGGCGGTGGCTAAGGCAGTAGCCAAGGCTGACGCCCTAATCATGGCGGCGGCTGTTGCCGACTACCAGCCGAAGACCACGGCTAAAACTAAAATTAAGAAGACTACGCCAAGCCTGACCCTGGAGCTAATCAGGACGCCAGACATTCTAGCCGAGGTCAAGGGCAATTTTATTAAGGTTGGCTTTGCCGCTGAGAGTGAGGACATCGTCGCCAATGCCAAGAAGAAATTGCAAAAGAAGCAGCTTGACCTGATTGTCGCCAATGACATTACTGACAAAGAAAGCGGCTTTGGCGCTGACACCAACAAGGTAACCTTAATCAGCCGAGACGGCAAAGTAGAAAAACTCCCCCTGATGAGCAAAAAAGAGGTAGCGGATAAAATTCTGGATATGGTGGGGGGACTACTCGGGAGGGGGAGAAAGAAGCAAAAATAGATATTTAGCAACCTATTCCCCTTAAAGAAGTAGCTTGGAGAGTAAAGAGAGGCGTAAGCCTCTCTTATAAAATCCCGAAGAGGTAGTTATGGCAGAAGCACCAAAATATGAAATGCCCAAAGCCTACGAGCCAGCGAAGGTTGAGCAGAAATGGTATAAGTTCTGGCTGGAGAAGGGCTACTTTACACCAAGGATAGACCCCAAAAAGAAGCCATTCGTCATTATTATGCCGCCGCCCAACGTCACCGGCGAGCTCCATGTCGGGCATGCTCTGACCGCCACCCTGGAAGATATCATGATTCGCTGGCACCGCATGAGGGGTGAGCCAACACTATGGCTCCCCGGCGTTGACCATGCCGGTATTGCGGCTCAGGTAGTGGTGGAGCAACAACTGGCGGAGGAGGGACTAGACCGGCATAAGCTGGGCAGAAAGAAGTTCATTGAGCGAATGTGGCAGTGGGCAAGTAAGTGCCGGCGGACTATCGCCGAACAGCACCAGAGGCTTGGTGCTTCCTGCGACTGGGGGCGGGAAAAATTTACCCTTGACGAGGGACCAAGCAAGGCAGTACGCACTGCCTTCGTCAATCTATATAATAAGGGCTTAATCTACCGCGGCGAGCGCATTATAAACTGGTGCCCTCGCTGTGCCACCGCCCTCTCCGACCTTGAGGTAGACCACAAGGAGATACAGGGGCACCTATATTATGTCAAATATCCCCTGACTGAAGATGGCGGTTTTATCACCGTCGCCACCACCCGCCCCGAGACCATACTTGGCGATACGGCGGTGGCAGTCAACCCCAAGGACAAGCGGTTTAAGGCTATGCTCGGCAAGAAGGCTATCCTCCCGGCAGTGAACAGGATAATACCGATCATTGCTGATGATGTCGTTGACCCTGAGTTTGGCACCGGGGCGGTAAAGGTCACCCCTGCCCACGACCCGGTGGACTTTGACATCGCCCAGCGCCAGGGGCTGGAACTGGTGAATATCCTAAATCTGGATGTAACTATGAATGAAAATGCCGGCAAATATGCCGGGCTTGACCGCTTTGACTGCCGTAAGGCGATACTGGCTGACCTGGAAAAGGACGGGCTTCTGGTCAAGGTTGAGCCTTATACCCACTCCGTGGGGCACTGCGACCGCTGTCAGACAATTATTGAGCCTCTCGCCAGCAGGCAGTGGTTCATCAAGATGCCGCCCCTAGCTAAATCAGCGATTGAGGCGGTAACTGGCGGGCGCATCGCTATTATCCCCGAGCGCTTTACCAAGGTCTATCTTAACTGGCTGGAGAATATCCGCGACTGGTGCATCAGCCGCCAGCTATGGTGGGGGCACCAAATACCGGTCTGGTACTGCTCGGACTGTGGCAAGTTAACCGTTAGCGTTGACGAGGCAAAAGCCTGTGTTCACTGCGGCTCAGCCAAGATAGAGCAAGACCCGGATGTTCTTGATACCTGGTTTTCTTCGGCATTATGGACTCACTCCACCCTCGGCTGGCCTGATGACAGCGAGGAACTGCGCTACTTCTACCCGACCACCGTCATGGAAACCGGCTATGATATTTTATTCTTCTGGGTCGCCAGGATGATTATGATGGGTCTTGAGGATACCGGCGGCATCCCATTTCACACCGTTTACCTTCATGGGCTGGTGCGGGATGAGAAGGGGGAGAAGATGAGCAAGCTCAGGGGCAACGTGCTCAATCCCCTTGATACCCTCAAGCAATATGGCACCGATGCCCTGCGCTTTGCCCTGACCGGCGAAATATCACCGGGGAATGATATCAAGCTGACAAATGCAAGGCTGGAAGCAGGACGTAACTTTGCCAACAAGCTGTGGAATGCTACCCGGTTTGTTGTCGGAAGCATCAAACAAGAAGAAGCAGACATCAGGATTCAGCAAGACAAGCTCTTTCTCGAAGACCGCTGGATTCTGAGCCGTTTAAGCCGCACCACCTCCACCGTAACCAAGTTGATGCAAAACTTCCAGTTTGGCGAAGCCCAGAGGCAAATACACGATTTCCTCTGGGGTGAGTTCTGCGACTGGTATGTTGAACTAGCCAAGATTCGCCTCCGCTCCGGGGAAAAGCCTTCCCCCATCCCGGTTCTAGTCCGTGTTCTGGAGGCATCGCTTCGTTTGCTGCACCCCTATATGCCCTTCGTTACCGAGGAGCTATGGCAAAACCTTAGACAGCGCCTGCCCTCAAAATGGCTAAAAACCGAGTCAATAATGGTCGCTAACTACCCAAAGGCAGAGGCAAAGGCTATTGACCCTGAGGCGGAGCGGGTTATGGAGTCAATAATAGAGATAATACACTCCATCCGTAATGTTCGGGCCCAATATAAGGTGGAAAGCAGCCGCTGGATTGAGGCACAGATTTACGCCGGCGAGCTAAAGTCGACTATTACTACCTATTCCGAGGTAATCCAGACCCTGGCTCGGGCAAGACCGGTTATCTTCCTTGACACCAGAAAGGGGCAAAGGGGTGAAAATATCGTGGCACTGGTGCTCAAGGAGTCTGAGGTAATTATACCAATGGCAAGCATGGTTGACCTTGGGGCGGAGCGGAAACGGCTTAAAAAGGAGATAGAAGAAACCCGAGCCGAGGTAGCCCGTCTTGAAGCCAGACTCAAGGACAAAGCCTTTCTCAGTAAGGCACCAGGAGAGGTTGTTGCTGGGGAACGAGATAAACTAGCGACAAGAAAAGATAAACTGGAAAGGCTAAAGCAAGGCTTAGAGAAACTTAGCTGACGCCAGTTGCTCTAGCGCCTTTTTGGTATCGCTGGCAACCCTTGCTTTATCGCAGTTCCTCAGCCGATACTTAAATAACCAGTAGGTAAACTCCTTGAGCTCGGCCAGGCTGATAGACCTGAGTTGGGGGTAGCCCTTCTCCTTTCGGAAGCGCTTGAGCAATACGGGCCTGGTGGCACCGTATACTCGCTGGTAGACCTCATTAGCCAGATTATGCTCGTTATAGCCAGAGAGACGCCATTCCTTACGCACCTCCGCCTCCACCGCCATAAACAGCGCCTCTTCCACAGTAACGCCATAAAAGTAGTTCAGGTATTGGCGGTATTTAGCACTACCGATGAGTTTCTTGAATCCCCCCTTGGTCAGTTTAATCGGTGGCTTGCCCTGGAAGAGAAGGGCTAGTCTCTCCTCCTCGGGCACGAGGTCACCCACCGCCTCACACAGCCTTTCCGCCAGAAGCAGCCAGTCGAAGGCTTCCCCGTCAATAAGGTAGCGGTAATGGCGACCATTATAGGTTTCTTCGCCATCAGCCCATAGCCCGATAGCCTCAAGCAAGGCTAGATACCAGTGCTTGCCGCTAATAATCGCCTGCTCCAGGTGTCTTATTGCCTCAACATTACTGCGTACTACCTTCAGGCTCGTTGGCATTCTATTTCCTCAAATAAGCAATAACCTCTTTCAGCGACCTGGTATTTATTATATCCTTCGGCTGGCACCACCCCCGCCTGGCTACCCCAACCCCGAAGCGCATAAATCCAAGATGCTCGGTGCAGTGGGCATCGGTGTTAATTATTAGCTTTACCCCCAGCTCCCGCGCCCGATAGGCATGGATATCCCTAAGGTCAAGCCGGCTGGGCATGGCATTGATTTCCAGCATGGTCTTAGTCCTGGCTGCTGCCTGGAAGACAGCCTCCATATCCACTGCCACTGGCTCCCTCCCCGGCAAAAGCCGTGAGGTGGGGTGTGCTAGCACATCGACGTTTGGATTTTCTATAGCTGATATTATTCGCTTTGTCATCTGCTTCTCGGTCTGGTTCATCGCCGAATGCACTGCGGCAATAACAATATCAAGTTCGGCAAGAAGCTCATCCGGCATATCAAGGGTGCCATCGGCGCGAATATCAACCTCCATGCCGCAGAAGAGATGAATACCGTCTAGCCTCTGGTTAAGCTTTTTAATCTCAACTATCTGTTGCCTCAGCCTCTTGGCATCAAGCCCGTGGGCAATACCACGACCGGCGGAATGCTCGGCGATTCCCAGATATTTATAGCCGAGGGCTTTCGCCGCTTGAGCCATCGCCTCAATACTGTCACGCCCATCACTCCAATCAGTATGGACATGGAAGTCTCCCTTTATATCCGATAGCGCCACCAGTTTGGGCAGGGTGCCTTTCTCCGCCCTTTTTATCTCCTCCCCCCCCTCGCGTATCTCAGGGGGCATAATTTGAAGCCCCTGCCTTTCATAGAAGGCTTGCTCGGTGGCAAACTTCTCCAGCTTGCCCGTCGCCAGGTCGGTGATGCCATATTCAGATAGCTTAAGCCCTCGGCGGTGCGCCCTCTCCCTGAGGTTAATATTGTGCTGCTTATTGCCAGTAAAATACTGAAGCAGAGAGCCAAACGAATCATGCTCCACAATCCTGAAGTCAACCTGAAGCCCCCCGGCGACGACGACGCTTGACTTGGTGCTGCCACTGACCAAGACCTCCTTGACCATCGGCAGGCTGGTGAAGGTTTTCATTACCTTGGTGGCGTCAGTGGCAGTCCCCATAAGGTCAATATCACCCACCGTCTCCTTAAAACGGCGCAGGCTTCCGGCAGGGACAAGGTTCTTCACCCCCCGAACCTCCCCCAGCCGGGACAAAATCTCGTCCACGATTGGCATTGCCTCACCGATGGGGATACGCTGGTCCTTTCGTCTCATGGCTTGAATCTGGTGCAGGATATTCTCCGCCGTCTTGTCCCCCATGCGGTAGAGCCGCGCCACCTCCCC
>Ga0315282_10003791_pt1 | contig 26890 bp, 15 predicted proteins | sample YL17G07_20_MG_FD_203693 | JGI IMG/M metagenome (GOLD analysis project Ga0315282, IMG submission 203693) | Sediment microbial communities from Yellowstone Lake, YNP, Wyoming, USA - YL17G07_20 | ecosystem: Environmental > Aquatic > Freshwater > Lake > Sediment | place: USA: Wyoming | collected...
ACCAAGGGCGAGGAAAGACATTAGGAGGTAGAAGACAATTAGAAATAGGTTCTTCTCCTCGTGATTACTTACGAACATTACAGACGCAAGCTTATCAAGGAGAAACAGGAAAAACACTTGAAGATTTTATTACAAAATTTCTTACCCACCTCGAAGCAACCAATGAAGTAAGTAATGACAGGTATGATAACAATGCCTTATGGTTTCTTGGTCAATATGTAAAATATGTAAAGCATGTAAAAAGTGACCTTGTGCCGACTGGATGGTGGCATCGAGATTTTGGGCGGGCTCGCTTGGATGCGCACCGTCCAGGCAATAGGCTTTGCACTAGGAGTTGGGGTGGGTCCTCCACTGTGAGACTGCTTAGGCATTAACCTTCATCTTTTTTTACTTTTTCTTTTCAGGCAGTAAAACAATTCCTATAATTAAGTTATGAAGATATACATCAATTTTTTGTGATTTCGATCCAGTGGCTTAAACCGTTTCCTCGCTTATCTATGTATGATATGGCAGACATGGCGCCATTCAAAACCTGACCCCTCAATTTTAATGTCAAGGAAAGATAGTAAGGACGGCGCTTTGCATCTTCTGTATTAATATCACCCGCCATTCGTCCAGTTAGGTAGCCATCCTTAAAGACAGGATCATTTATTAATGTCTTTAGTTGATCGCCCATCTTGACGACAATATCACCACATTCCTTGAACCAGAATGTTATGGGTATGTTCCCTTTGTAAGTGTGGACATTTCCATTCCATTCACCGACAAGTTCAGGCATGGGAATGAAATCCGTTGCTGGCTGATTTCTTTCGGATTTTTGATTAGCTTCACGGATTGCCCGGTTCTCTGCATATTTTGGTAAAAGCGCAGATAATATATCCCTGTATATCAGATCGGGCAGTGGCGAAGATGAATTTGCCAGAACTGCGACAGCGATCTTTTCGTCAGGTATGAGCATGAGCGTTGTGCTTACCCCGTTCATCCCACCGTTGTGCCAGACAGCACGATAACCGTTGCTATCATCACGACTTGCCCAACCGACTCCATAGTAACTGCCACTACCGCTATCTGCTGTCCCAACTTTCATCTCATCAATGGCTTCATCGTTGAGTATGGCTTTTTGATCGGGTAAATGAGCCTTCAGGTGAAACATGCCAAACCTCACAAGGTCATGCGCACTGCTGAATATCGCCGATCCACCGGGGTGATCAAAATCGTAGAAAGGTATCCTCTGACCATCTGTGTCATATCGAATTGCCTGATATTTCTCTAACCCGATACCAATATGCACTGAGGAATGTGTCATATCTATCGGTAGAAAAACCTCTGTGCGCATGAAGTCCTCGTATTTTTTTCCAGACACTCTTGAGATCACGTAATCCAGTACGCCATATCCTAGGTTGGAATATTGATATCTTTCACCGGGGACAGTTACAAGATTTCCGTATCTCCGAATAGTCTCATCCATCGGTGGTTTGGCATAATTCTCATCCTCATAAAAGAAATGATAATGCAGCGGAAGTCCTGATGTATGGTTCAAAACTCTCCGCACGGTGGCATCCTCTGCATTCCCAACGTAAGCTTTGAGTTTAGCCTCGCCAAGATATTTATTAATCGGGGTATCTAGGTCTATAAGCCCACGTTCCTTGAGTATCATTATCCCTGTCGCTGTGATAGGCTTTGAGATTGAAGCTAGTGAATAAGTGGTATGAATATTAGCGTGTACCATTTTCTCACGGTCTGCCCAACCGAAAGCATCCTCCCACAGCATTACGCCGTCCTGAGCCACAGCGATTGCAAGAGAAGGCGTTGCAGTTTCCATCAGCTTGTCATTTATTGTGTCACGTATAGGGGAAAAGCGTTCGTCTATTATGCTAGTTTTTTTCATTTTTTTATCTCCAAATTTTTATTTGCTCAATTTATTACAGTGTATTGAGAGTCTGATGATTATTCTGGTCACTTCCTTTCTTTTATATTATGTCTGTCATGCTTCATTGCTGGATCGCTTCCATTATCCATTGTTTCAAAATATTTATCTCCCAATCTCTTTTCTTAATCAAATCAATTAGTAGTCTTTGGTATTCATTGGCAAATTCTTTATCTCTATGATGAAACGTATCTGGATTGTCTGGTAAACCATAATTTCTAGGAAGAAGATTTTTCCGTTCGGCTACTTCATATATCCAACCTTCAAGATGTGGCGCGATTATTATCAAAGTCTTGTTTTTATTGTTTTGATTTTCCATCAAAGTAATTGACATAATCGCTTTATTCTTTGATGATTTTCTGATTTTCGAGTGAAGCTTATATGATTCCAGTAATTCAGGTTGCCTATTTGATTCATCTTTATCAATAATACCAATATCAAAGCGTTCTTTCATTAATTCAAGTCCATCAAGAACGGCAGATTTACCTCCTGTATGATCTATTTGTTCTGGGATAAAACCTAACCTAAACATCAACTGTATATCATTGTAACATTCAACGAGAATCATTGTGTTTCTTTCTCCACCATGTGTGTAAGGTTAAAGAATGGGTCATATCTCATTAGTTTAGATATTTCTTTATCATTTGCTTGCTTAACCTTAGTTTGATAATCTTCCATATACGTGATAAAGACATTTACATCATCTTTGGGTGCTTTTTCCACTATTGAGAGGAACAGATATGGGTTGTGTGTTACAATGAAATATTGATTACTTTCATTAAAGGCAATCTTTTCACCAAGACGTTTTATATAAGCAGGAAAAGCATGTGTCTCTGGTTCTTCAAAAACCAATACTGAGTTCTCATTTGAATCTATGGCAATATTATAGAATATCATTCTCCTGATTGTATCAGAGGCTAATATATATGGATAACCATATACCTCATCATCTACTTGCTTTTGACTTTCTAAGATATTCTCAACAGGCTTTAATACAAGCCTAAGATCAACTTCCTTGAATAGATTTGATACAGCTTCTCTGAGTGTTTTCTTTCCCATAATGATTGAGAAAAGATTCGATCCATGAGGTGGATTCAGCCATGGATAATTGAAATCCTCAAATTTGTCTATCTTTTCATTATATTTATAAAACTTAATTAATGGTAGATCATAACTAAAATTACCTTTAACAATATTACCAATATAATCCAGACTACATTCATTTCTTTTAGAATTAGCGATCATCAATATATTGTCATACTCTCTTATAACATACGGTCTAGCATCACTACCAATGCTAAATTCATTTATAGGATAACCTCCACGCATCTCTGGTATTGGAACATCATCTCCCAACTTAACAGGATTAGAAGGATAAGACAATGAAATGTTGTGGTCCTCAAATGCTTTTTTTAATTCCTCTGATAAAGTATTGCTTTCTAAATCAGATAACAAGCTATATGGAATTCTTAGCGAGAATCCAAATAGAAGAAAAAATTCCCTATTTAGGTATGTTATATCAAATGAGAGTTCATCATTTCCCTCTGTTCTTATTTTAACGGGATTCTCAACATTTTCGTCATAAAAAAGGTTCTGTATACCTTGAAACCGTACATACTCATTTAATGATCTATTTGCTCTATGTCCCGCCCAACTCAGCATCCCAAGTGCCTCAAGGATATTAGACTTCCCAGTATTCGGCTCACCGATGAATAGATTCACCCTTGCGCAGTCAATATCCAGTTCCTTTATTGACTTAAAGTTCCTTATTGATAGTTTATTAATCATATAAAGTCACTTCCTTTTTTTATCATAGATTTTTCGATCCTACATCAACAATTCCTTTTGCCCATTGCTCAACCTTCCTATTATCCTGTATTACAAACTCCTGACCCGGATAAGCAGACTGAAAATATCCATCCTTCCAGTTATCTTTTGAGTGACAGCCTATTTCGGCATCTTTGAAGAATTCAGGTAGATTCCATCTTGATGGAGTTAATCCCTTTTTAGTCAATACAAGTTTCTCATCAAAATTGAATACTCCTGCACCGGATAAATTTTGATCCCAACTTAAGTGATCTCTTGCAATGTAAATAAAGTTATTTGGGTAATTGAAGTTTTTGTCTAAATGAGGATGTTCCTTCATCCAATTTTGTGCTTTGAAACTCTCATTTATCTCGACTTTTTCCCCAATTTGCATATATCCAAAAATTGCATGGAAACCTTTGTTCTCAAATTTCCAGCCATCATTACATTCTCTAGTGTGTCTGAACCAACCAAAGAAAAGAAATAGATCACCTTTTGTTACTTTTTGATTATGTAAAAGAGTTTGTGCTTTGTCGCATTGACCAAAGCAGGCTTTCCAACCCGATTTTCTATTTTTTACGTCTCTTCGGATATCTGGATCAAGGTGGCATTTGGTATCTTTGGACCATTTTTTCATTCCTAGCATCTGCATAAGATCATAATAAGTTGTTTGACTATCTAATTGCAGATCACTGTAACTTGTCTGTATATGATCGGATGTTGATGGTATCGGGAAAGAGATCATCCTTCCATCAGGTAATATCGGGCTTGGATAACCTCCGTATTTAGAATCGAAACCTTTACGGCTAAGTATTACTTTCATTTACGATCCTCCGTATTTTACAACGGCACTGTAAAATTTAAGAAAAACACAGAGGCACGGAGTCACGGAGAATAAAGGAAGAAAACTAAAAATTTCTCTCCCCCTTCTCAAACTCCGTGTCTCTGTGTCTCCGTGTTTATTTTCTTTTTTATAATGTCTTTACAACCACTTCCGTAGTCTCACCGATCTTGACTTCCGACTCTACTTCCTGAATTTCACCATTTACTTCCATTTTAACTTTATATGTGCCGGTTTGTAACAGGAACGGCACTCTACCAAAAACATCAGTAGTTCTTGTGAAACCATCAATCTCGATGTTTGCGCCTGATATGGGGTTGTCATCTTTATCTATAACTTTAACCCACAATATCCCCGGCGCTTCGGGGTCGCCAACGTCAAAGTAATCATCATTAATGAATAACAGGTTGCCCGTTGAGTCCTTCATCGTGCAGAGAAGCGAATGGAATCCTGCCTCATCATCCGGTATCTTCCATGATACTGTGCCGATCTTGTTAGTGGAATCAGGTGCTATGTCGGTGGCGAAGTCACCTTCTGCAACCTTGCCATTTCTGCCGTTTATCCACCAGTGGACTTTACATCCCTTTATGTCCTGCTCTGTTCGGTTGAATGTCCACAAGTCTATTTCCAACGTCTCACCGGGCTTGTAGCCTGTCTTGGAGTCTATTACTAATAGCTTAGGGTCTTTTGAATAAAGGTTCTTTATCGTCTCGTAAAGGGGCTTGACTTGTTTGCGTTCCCTGTTGAGTATGCCGTAAGTGCCTCTTTCACGCCCGCCTTTCAGGTCAGAAAGCGTCCAGAGCGTGACTCCGCAAACGAAATCTTTTCTTATCATCAATTGCTGAAAGTCAACTCTTAAAAGCTTGTCGTGATACTCTACGCTGAATCGCTCATCCTGACTGTAGCCCTTGTGGTTATCGGGATCAGACATCCCGCAAAGCTCAATAGCTAATATAGGCTGGTTTGGCATATCCTTGCGTATCGCATCAACTTCGGGACCTACGTCGTATACGTTTGGCGAATGAAACCATCCGTAGTGAAGCGGTTTTCCATCAACGTCAAGATATTCCCATGTTCCACCACCAGTTGATGCGGCGGATGCGTAGGAAACAAGGCGTGTGTTATCGAGACTTCTCACATAATCCGTTGCTTTCTTGATGTAATTGATTATCTCAGGAGGCTCAGGCTGTCTTCCCCCTGTTTGACTGATCTCGTTGGCAACACTCCAGAAAATTATGCTTGGATGGTTAAAATACTGATCAATCATCTCGTCAAGTTGTGGCTTTACCCAGTCATTCCACATCTGCTCGCTTGCAAGCTCTTCACGGGAATTTTGCCAGACAGGTATCTCAGACCATACGAGCAAGCCTATCTCATCACAGATTTCTTCATATCTTGGATCAAATGGATAATGCCCAAGCCGCACAAAGTTGCAATTCAGGTTCTTAATACGTTCAAGGTCGCTGCGCATCGCCTCGTAAGTGACTGCGCTTCCCATACCAGCATAATCCTGATGTATTGCTATGCCTTGTAGCCATATCTTTTTGCCGTTTAGATATAATTCACTACCTTTAGTCTCTATCTTCCTGATGCCGAACTTCTCTTTATGGACATACTTTCTTTCGAGAGGGTCGCCAAATATACTCCATGTAATCTTTACCTCGTATAATTCGGGTGATTCAGGACTCCAAAGCTTAGGATTAATAAGTATAGATGAGCTTGTGAACCTTGAGTCCACTTTTTCACCTCCGCCTGTTGATGCCCCTCCGCTACTTCCACTAATGGGTTTACCTTTGTATAAAATTTCTGCCTGCCTTTGCATACTTTTAATAGGTCCGGAGATTTTGCCTTCCATCGAATAATCAATAGCAACCGTTGCTTTATCCTCGCTGACTTCAGGCGTAGTGATGCGGAGTTTTGTTATATAAACAGGAGGATATTTTTCAAGATATACGTTTCTGGTGATGCCTCCGCAGTTCCACCAGTCAATAGATGCCCCCGGCACCTGATACGAACGCTTTGTATTATCTGCTCTAACGACTAATATGTTTTCATCAGGTTTTGCGTAATTAAGAGCCTTCGACACATCAAAGGTAAACTGCGTATACCCGCCTTTATGGTTTCCGAGATAAGTGTCGTTAAGCCATACGTCAGCGATCAGGTATACTGCCATGAATCTCAGCCTTACGTTCTCACCTGCCCAGTCGGGTGATACCTCGATCTGGTGCCTATACCAACAGACACCCTCGTAATCCCAAGCTACGCTGACGCTCTGCCCCTCGTTCCACGTTCCGGGAACGCCGATATTTTCCCATGATGAATCATCCATATCTTTTGAGAACCATTTTTCGTTTTGCCCTACGTTATTCTGGTCAGACTTAAATTTCCACGTTCCATTAAGAGATATTTGTTCAACGTCAGGCACTTCGTTATCTACTGCCATTGCAGAGATTGAGCAGAAAAAGAAACATAGTAACGTTAAAGCAATAATTGCTTTTGTTTTATTTGAATTTTCAATATTCATCAGGTCACTCCTTTTGATCGTCTTTCTCGAAACCTTGTTTTTTTACTTTTTCTCCCAAGCAAATTTAAGAAATAGCACGCGGATAAACGCGGATTAGGCGGATGTACGCGGATCAGAAATAAATAAAAGAAAAATCCGCGAAAATCCGTTTAATCCGTCATCTGCGTTCTATTCCTATAAAAAATAGTGATAAATCATTTCTTAAACTTGCTTATATTGCGACTCCCCTTTAACCAAAAAACGCAAGTATCTGTATCAAGTATATACATTATAGATTTACCTCTTTAAGATTAAAGTTTGCTCTTTGCTTATATATTTCATCTACTATCTCTTGCGCAGTGCGATCATCGTTCCATATTCCACAGAATTTATCCAAAACCTTTTGATTTATTCTTTCGACAGGTTTAATAAAAGTTATAATAACTTCAAATTGTTTCCCTTTTTCAAGGTTTATTGGTTCTTTTGGAATTATTTTCTCTCCATCATATATACCTTTTATGGACAACATATAAAATCCCTCCTCGTCTAAAAATTTAAGCATATTTTCCTGTTATTTCCTTTGCAATTGATGCCCATTCTTTAAGTCTTTGATTATTGCCATTTAGAGTTTGCAATTCCCTCAAGACGATCTGAACGTAACAGCCTTTTGTTATCTTCATACCTTCCTCAAGATGCCTTTTTGTTGATTCTAAGTCGTTAAATACTACGTCAGTAGCTTTCTGACGCCACATGATTGTATATTTATCCCCGACAGCTTCAACAACCTTCCTGAGATCAGTCCATGCAGATGAGACGAATATCCGCAGATTTGGTATTTTCAAAACACCTTCTATTTTACGTGTCAGATTTTCACAGCACCCATAGCTGACAAGCCAGTATTTTGAGAGAATAGGAATCTGATAGGACAAAAGATACTCTTCCCACATGGCAGGTGATATTTCCTGAAACTCCTGACTTTCTGTCATTCCCCATAAATCACGAAGTTTGATATTATTTGCATCTTTTCGAGGTGAGTCACTGCAATACATGGGTCCGGTATTATTCAACGTCAGCATACCCGAATCTTCGTAAGTTTTCATAGTTTTCAATACACCTTCTTGAAGGCGCCTCATAAGACGATGCACGAGATCGGGTCTGTCTGCCATATCATACATTAATTGATCTAATCCTCTGAGTTCCGCCGCTATTCCACCAAGACCCGGATGTAATGGGATACCACAGGTCAGACGTACTTCCATAGAATCACCGAAAAACTCCTGCATCTGCGTCAACGACTTATTGGTTTTTTCCTCATTATATGTGTATTCAGGAAGCATCAGTTTATCGAAATCCTCTTCAGTTTTCAATGGTGGATCAAATTTATATGCGCCGCCGGGAGTGTTCGAAGATATGTGTCTGATTGGAACACCCCACAGATGAGGCGTATGCTGGTCGAAGACAGCACCTACGCTCCAATATGGTTCAATAGGGTCATCGTCACCGATTTCATGTTTTATCAAGTGCATCCTAAGAGTATATTCTACACTTCGGCATAAAGGATCAGTACAGGTCAGCGAATCGTTTGGAAGCAACTCTCCCCAAGCCCCGACGGGTCTGCAATACACAGGAAATCGATTAGGTTTTCGTAAAGCGTTAACATCACGCCATCTCTTACGACGTGCTTCATATTCATCGCTTGTAGCCAATTCAACTACCTGTCTGGCTAATGCCCGAACGGTTTCTCTCTCTTGCTCAAAAGTCATCTCCGACAACCCCTTTCTTTTGATTTATAATGTTTTTATCACGAATTTCACTAATTTTGTGGGCCTGGTTCATAATTATGGTGACATATTTCGAAATTATCTTTAACAAAATTTTGTCATTCCAGCCTTCGCTGGAATGACATTCGCTACGTTTTATATCATAAAAAAGTGTTACCTTAATTTTCTTAGAAAATGAACCATGCCATTTTGTGAGATTTATACCAATTCTATTTATTGATTGTGCATTCTTTTAGTAGTTGGATTTCGTTCCTCAATCCAACCTACATTTGATATATTGTTGAATGATGCACAAGTAAATAATAGAAATGGTATTATTCGTGTAATTCGTGATTAAGTTTCATAATTATTTACTTGAAATCCACTTTTTATTAAGTTTGCAGATCATGGTGTATGCAGGATCATACACATTGCCGACATCGTATTTAACACACTGACCTAGTAAAACGCCTATTGCATGATCACCAAAATTATAACCCTCTTTAAGCCATCGGATCATCTCAGTAGTGGCTTGCTGAAGTGCCTGATCAAGCGGGCGGGCGTTTCCTGCGGTCATAATATATTCATCATTCTCTGCTCTAGGACAAGTTATACTCTTGCCTTTAATCACTTTCACTGTGAATTGTACATCAAATGATGACTCAATCCCCATTCCTGTTATTTCACCGTCACCTTGAACTGCATGACCGTCTCCAAGAAAGAATAACGCACCTTTAATAAAAACAGGAAAATATACGGTAACACCGGCGCCGAAACCGTTATAATCCATGTTTCCACCGTGATTAGATGCGGTTGTTGCGGCAATGCCCTGATCCATCATAGGGGCAACACCAAAACATCCCAGCATAGGTGAAAGCGGTAAGGTGTAATGACCAAGTTCCGGATCGGGATTGATCAAGGTTGCAGTTCCTTTGTAGAGATCAAATTCCCATTCGTATATGACACGTTCTCCGATTATTTCTGCAATGTAACTCGGTTCAATTGCATTTGGTGCGATTTTCACAGACGCCCGCCCTATTCTGCGGTTGGGATACATTTTATCAAAATAAACAGCAAGAGTATCACCGGGTTCTGTGCCTTCTATGTAAAATGGACCTGTCTGTGGATTGATGCCATCCGCAACTTTTTTGTCGGAAGCATCGTGACCGGCGTTATCCACTGTTGATGTTACAACTGTGTCACCGTCGGCTATTCTTAATACTGGCTCGAACTGTCCCAATACAGCGTGATAAACTTCAGGATGATATTCATGGATTGCCATAATTTAAACTCCTATTATAAAGTTATAAGCAGTTTTAAGTTTTCAGTTTACAGTTTTAAGTTTTCAGCAAAGAAAAGTCTTATGAATAAATGATTCTGATAACTAAAAACATTAAAACCTTTTCTTAAAGTTTCTTGATATTTGCCAACTTTTCAATATATTAGCATGTTTCTCTTTGGCAGTCAAAGTATTTGAGTAACTATATACATTCATAATAGTGAAAGTTCTAAGCTCCAGAGGAGTGTTATATTTATAGAAATGAGTAAGACAAGATCATCAGCTCCGTAGGAGTGACATATTTTTCATAAATATCATTTTATATATCGCTCCGCTGGAGCTTTAGACTGTTTATACGTGTTTTTCTATAAATATAGCACCCCCCTTCGGGGCTAAAAAATCGCTAGGTCAGTGCCATTCGGCATAAAGCCTGCGACTACCGTTTATGTAGCATTTCAATTCAGAATTGGTATAATTAGCTAAGGGAGGGGATTGACCTAAACCTATATCTTGAGAATGGTTGGGAAGTGTTTCTTATTATGGAAGTTATTTAATTACGGATCCTAAACTTTGCTCATTGTCTCATTTTCTATATGTAAACCCATTCCTGTATGTCTGCGTTTTTAGAAAGCGTATCAATCAGCGTACATACTTATTTTCGGAGATATTCAGTTGAAAACGACTATCGTGAAAGCACTATTCGTAATTCTTTCTATATTTATCCCTATTACTCAAATCAGTGCAACTACAGAAACAGATTACAACGTCCATATTATGCAGAAGGGAGATACCCTCTGGCATCTGTCAATATCAAGCTATGGTTATCCCGGACTCACAAATCTACTTATTGATTATAATAATATTACTGATGTAAAACGTATACCCATAGGGCGTGAGATTAAAATACCGAAAGTCATCTTTTATAAAGTAAAAGTGGGCGATACACTTTCAGAAATTTCACAAAAGCTGTTGAGGAGTAGCAAAAAATATAGTGCTATTGCAGAATATAACGACATTCAAAATGCTGATCTCATCTTAAAGGGTGCAGTCATAAAGATACCTTTGATCCCGAATATAGACGTCGCACTTGCTGAAAAGCGAGCGAAATTGCAGGTTACACCGATTACTGAGCAGAAACCAATTCCTGAACAAAAAGAAACGCCTTCCGTCGAAAAACCTGTAGTGCCTGAAGAAAAAAAGCCAGAAGAGGTAGCAATAACACCAAAACAAGAACAACCACCAATCGAGAAAGAAGAGAAACCAGTTTCAGAAGAAATTGTTACCCCTAAAGTGGAAGAAAAAGCGACTCAACTGCCAATAGAGGAAGTTAAACCCTCTACTAAAGAGAAACCGGAGGAAGTTGTTACTCCTACTGTGGAGGAAAAAGCACCTCAACCAACGGTAGAAGAAACTCAACCTCCTGTTACAGAGAAACCAGAAGAAATTATTACCCCTAAAGTAGAGGAAAAAGTACCACAATCTACAGTAGAAGAAGCGAAACCTTCTGTTACAGAGGAGCCAAAGGAGACTGTTCCAGAAACTAAAGAAGAAACTAAACCTGTTCCTGTCGTTGCTCCCACAGAAAAACAGCCAATCGCTACAAAGAAGCCAATTACTGAAGTATTGAGAAAACCAGATTTAAAAGAACCGGTTCCGTCTTCACAAGAAAGCTGGCTACCTATATCACCATGGATTATTCCCAAATCAGCTCCAGAAGAAAAAACCACTGAACCAGAAAAGTATACTTCGCTAAAAGAAGCAATTGCGGCAATGGATCACAAATATATTGTATCAAGCAAGCCTGAACCAGGTGTTGAGGAGCGAGGAGTAAAACTTCCCATGCAATCCCTGCTTCAGATTGAGGGCTATAAATCTGTTATGATAGAATATAACAAAACCCATTATTTCGGCAAATCCGATATTAACAGATATGGAGGTTACTATTCCAGTGGAGGATTAGATTCAGGTTACGGTGGTTATGACTATGGTGGATACGGTAGTTATGGAAGCGGTTACGATCCTTACAGTTCCTCATCCTCGTATTATGGCGGAAGTAGCAGTTACTATGGTAATTACGGTAGTTCCTATGGTAGTTCTTATGGTAGCCAATATGGTGGGTACGGGAATCAACTTTCTAGTGGGATTAATATAGAGCAAGAGCTTGATATTCACATTCACGGGCGTATTGGTCCAAAGACCCACGTTGACGTGGATTATAATGACGCTGGAAAATCACAATTTGGTGGAATGGGACAAAAAGAGCAGAAGATCAGCGTCTGGTATCAAGGTTCTATGAATGAAATAATACAGAAAGCCGCTTTTGGTGATATTACGCTAGACCTGCCAAACACCAAATTTCTTAACATAAACAGAAACCTATTTGGTGCAGAAGTAACTACAAAGATTGGTGATTTAATAGTTACTGCGTTTGGTTCCAGAACTAAAGGCATTAAAGAGACATGGACATCCAGAGGCCAATCAAGGGAAGCAGGCGGTGGGATCGGATCAAGGATACTGGATCTGAACTATATAAAAGAAAGATACTATGCCATCAACGTTGGAACAGACGGTATGATCCACAATTCGTATCTCCCAATAGAGCCAAATAGCGAAGTTATCTATATTGATGATGGAATAGGCACAAATAACGATTCTGGAATCTCTACGGCTCAAGGATATTTTGATTTTCTATATCCGGGCGCGGATTACAATATTGACTATACAACAGGACAAATAGAGTTTCTTAAGAATATTTCTTCTGAATATAGAATTGTCGTAACTTACAAATATCGTGGCGATGGTGGAGGCATAATAGGAAGACCTGACGCCATGTTTGTGGACGATGATAAAAATGGAGTGATTGATGATAAAGATAATCCACAAGACCCTCTTGGATACGTTGTAATAAAAGAAACTGGCCAACATGGTTCGGAACTCAAGAATGTTTATAGTCTGGGAAACAAAAATATAAATCGCCGAAATTTCAGCCTTAGTATCTGGCGTGAAGGCGGTACAGACTCTTTTCAGGCAGATACAGGAAAAGTTCTTTATAACCGTATATTTGGACTGGATTCTGATGGTGATGGATTAGTAGACCCTGAACTGATTGACTTTGATAAAGGCACTTTGATGTTTCGTTCTCCAAGACCTTTTATGATTGATGATCCAAATAGTCCCTATTATAAATATAAGGATGTTTTGAATAATGAGGCAATTTATTCTGAAAACCCAAAATATACCGATGAAAAATATGTAATTCAAGCGGATTATACCTATCAGACGCCAAGCTTTTACATTGGACGACTGAATATACTGCCTGATAGCGAAGAAGTAAAAGTCAACGGTAGAAAGCTAAAGCGTAACGTAGATTACTTAATGATCTACGAAGTTGGTTCAGTGGAGATATTCAGACAACTCGATGAGTATGACGAGATAACCGTGGATTACGAATACATGCCTTTCGGTGGACAATTTCAACAGACTATAGCTGGTATATGGGCGCAATATTCGCCTATGCCAAAAAAGAAAGAAACACCAGGAGGCAATACTCCAAACCAATATAATCAAACCCCTGGAAATTCATCAGGTTATCAAGATAATAGTGGTAGCCCATTGTTACGAAATGTAAATCCGTCAGGCTCTAGCTATGACAATTATTCGAATTATTCTGGTAATTCAAGTTATTCTGATTACTCAAATAGTAACCAGTCAAGTTATGGTGGTGGTTATGATTACAGTTCATCGTATGGAGGCGGTTACAGTAACTACGGTGGCTCCAGTTTCGGTGGTTCCAGTTATGGAGGTTACAGCGATTATGGTAGTAGCTATGGGGGAGGATATTCTAGTTATGACAGTTACAGTTATGGCGGAAGACGTGGGAGCTACAGCAGCTTTAGTAGTTCAAGATCAAGAGGGTCTTCTATGCCCGGGAGAAGCCAAAGGTTAAATCTGGCAATGGGTTATATTTATAATGCGGGACAGAGATCAACCGACATTCCTGACGTGAATTCTGCCCCTGGTCGTTTGCAGGCATTTGTCTTTAATGGAAGTTGGGGACACGAGTTTAACGTTGCGAAAGTCATCGGGTTAGTACCTTTCGTATCCGTCAAGGGTCGAGTTCCGTGGTCAATATATTTAAATGGTGAATCCGCTTATAGCAGAAATAACCCCAATAGCGCTGGGTTCGCTATTATAGACAGCATGGAAGGTGCAAAAGAAAGCTCAAGAATGCCAACGTATAAATACTCATGGCAATTGGGCAGTGTGCCTGTTTTTTCTACGGTGGATGCGACAATTGATAACAGAGCAATGTTTCAGATAGTCAACAAAGACAAAGAAGCAAGTTACGGCAATTACATGAAGAATAAAGAGGTTTCAGCCGTTGAGATAAATTCGCTTTCTAGTTCGATACAGCAATATCAGACAATGGAAATCGGATATGAACTCAACGATAGTATACCGTGGGGTTCTTTGTCACATTCAATATCACCAACAGGCTCTGACTTCAGTACTTACCAATTCATGGAAATATGGCTAAAAGTCGAAGGAGATAAAAACGTTAATCTCAATATTGATTTTGGTACTGTAAGCGAGGATACTGACGACGACTTCAGACTGGATAGCGAAGACCTGCCAGAAAATCTGGAGGATGATAATGGTGATCATAAGATAGATATTCTGGATTTAAATAAGAAAAATCTATCGGCTAAAGATAAGTATAAAGGTAATGGCAGTCTGGATATTGGAGAAGATACAGGTTGGGTATACAACGGAGGCAGTGGAGCAGAATTTGCAAGAGTGGGCAAGGAAAATTCCATTCTTGATACGGAGGACCTTGACGGCGACGTTGTTCTTGATACAACGGATTCATACTTCGAGTTTACAGTACCTCTCAATGCAATACCTTCGGATTGGATAAGGAGAGAAAACCATGATTCTGGTTGGATATTCTTGAGTATCCCGATAGAAAGCGCAGTACCACAAGGTCGGGCTCCAACGTGGGGCGCTGTTAAGCATGCCCGTATCTGGCTTGAGAAAAATGAACCGGGAACAGCAGTCGGGAAATTACAATGGTACTCGATATCAGTATCAGGCAACAGTTGGGATAAGGGTCTTATTGTTGATAACTCCGGTAAACTGACAGAGAATAAAGGTGAGAAGGCGCTTGTCGGAACCAAGAATAATTTTGAATACGACGATTATTTGAAAGAGTATAAAACTATTGAAAATAACAAGGACTTTTCGGATTTGCATCCTTACGTCGAAAATGCGTTTAGTACAGGAAATGATACACTAGAACAGTCGCTTGCTATTACTTATAACCTGCAGCCGAACTCAACTGCATATACAATGCGTGAACTGACGGGGCTACGTCGTGGTGATGGTCAGGACTTCTCAAAACATAATAACGTCAGATTATGGGTACATGGCGACGGTTCTAAATCCACTCTCATACTCAGGATGGGAAGCGGAGTAGATGACTTTGGCGCAGGCAGTCCAATACGTGCAACTACCACCGATACCAGTGATCAAAGCGTGTATTCTTACTACCCAACCTATTCCAGTCTTGGCGGACTTGGTTATTATGAATATACGAAGGTTATTGATTTCACCGGGTGGAAACTGATCACTATATCTCTGGAAGATAAAGATGGAGATGGTCAGCCTGACAGTATGAAGCCCGTTAACAAGCCAACTTTAACAAATATCGGACAGATACTTCTGGGTATCAAGAATAATTCTCAATTCCCGATTGATGGTGAAATCTGGCTTAATGAGATCCATTTGAATGAGCCTGATGTAACATCAGGTTGGGCAAATAGGTTTGATTTGGCTACGAATTTATCGAATATATTTTCCTTGAGGGCAGGTTATGCAAAACAAGGCAAAGATTTCGAGAATTCCGCAGGCCAGTCCGGTAGAATAAACCAGATGAGTATGGGTTACAGGATGAGCAACTATGATTATAACGTCAGTACTGAACTATCAATCTTACCGTGGCTGCCGATAAATTACGACCTTAGCCACCAGGAATCAGAAAGTATCAGCAGTTATGGTATAATCAGTTCTTATGATAGTGGGAAGACAATCACTGATAACAGGACACTTAGTACCAGCCTTGACTTTAGTAGAATCCCAAAACTTTCGTTCTCTTACGACAATCAAAAAACGTGGAATGAAAGCAGAGGCAATGAGACAAGTAATCTATATTCTAGTGATTTAAGGTACGCCCTGGGTAGCAAATTAAATTTGAGTCTAGGTGTTGACCACGAAGTGCTGAATGTTGATTCAAGTAAGGCATCAAGTAATACGTCAACATCAAGCTATTACTATTATGGAAGTTACAATGACTCTAAAGTTGATAGTGGTAGTATTTCATTGCAAATATCACCATTTAGCAGTTTCAGCATCAATCCATCTTATGACGTAAGACGAGAATTAGAGAAGCAGTCTATAAAACAGGGAACTAATACTATTGAGAAATACGCCTTATCTAGCCGAGATCAAAGGTTCTCACTCAGACCAACGCTCAGGCAATTCTGGGGTATAAGACCATCGTTGAGTGGAAGATATGACTTTAGAGAAGACTGGGTTAGCGGTGAAAAAGATGCTACTATGACTACCAACTTTACAGTTGGTCTTAACTTTAGCCTTAGAAGCCTTTTTGAACCGAAAGTAAAGAAGGATCAAAAGGATAAAAAAGTATCTAAATCAGAAACAAAAGATGTGAAAACCACTTCTAAGGATTCACCAACCGAAGCTCAAAAAACTGCTGATAAGCCTAAAGAAGAAGGTACTTCAGTAAAAGACAATTCAGTAAAAGATGAATCCGCAAATACTGAGGTAACTGACCAGAATGAATATAATCAGGATTACAATCGTACCCTCTCACCAGAAGAACAGCGTAATAGAGTGGATGAGATGATGCAACAAGATAGAGGCAACTGGATCGAGAAAGACGCAAATGAATTGAAAAAGACAATGAGTAAAAAGCAAGGACAAAATGGGGGAGATAATAAAGGAGTATTGAGACGAAGCTTTGAAAGCTTTACATTTAACACGGATTTTGGGTACGATATTAATGATTACCTTCGACAGTTAAAACCGGATATGGGATTCTTCGATATTATCAAGTTAGACAAGGAATCAGAATATAGAAACCGCTCTACGAGTGGTAGTAGGTTTTCTGTTAGGTCAAACGTTGAACCATTTACATGGTCATCTCTGGGATTTACTATGTCATTCACAAATAGATTCACCAAAGCGATGGGAACGGCATCAAACTATGATACGTCCACCATCGGGGGTGACATGAAGTTTACAAAGAAAAATACAAGCCTGATGTTAAGATATGACATGACTAATAATAGCAGTGATAACCGTAGCGGACCTATATCCAGCGGTACTTCACAGAGCCCGTCGGTGACTTTCCGTAGCAACTGGAAATCTGGCGTTGGGACAGCGTTTGGTCTCAGAACTACCATCGGAAATCAGGAGCGTGGGGATGTCAAGACAAGTTCATTGATACTCGCACCAAACTTCAATATAGACTATACTCTTCATGTTGAAGGTAAAAAACTAGGGATTCCATTTATTGGCAAGTCTATAAGTATGAATCAGAATCTTGATGTAAATAATACGATCTCATCAATGATAAGGCGTGAAAAACTTGGGGTGAATCGTGACGAGAAATCTGAGCAATACGGGACTTCTCTGGATATGAGCTATAATCTAAGGGAAACGATACGTGCTACTATGCGGCTGTCAGTTGACTACAATCATGATAGAGTGCAAAAAGATGCAGATTACGTTTCAGTTACAGGTTCGCTTATGGTAAGAGGGGAGATCCGATAAGTTGAATTTAGCCACGGATATACACAGATTAGCATAGATAAAGGGAAAAAGGATTTCAGATGTTGAACGTTGGGATGATGGCATTGTAAAAAATAAAATGAAAATAAACACGGAGACACAGAGACACGGAGAGTTAAGAGAGAATAAAGAAACATTGTATTCTCCGTGTTCTCCGTGTCTCAGTGTTTATATATTTTACAGTGCTGGGATGATTCATTAAGGGTATAAAAATGCAGGATTCTAAAGATTTCAAGCAAGAATGTCTGAAGAAATTGCCAGCGTCTGGCAAGCTGATCCATCATGCTAAAATGAAGGAACTTACTGCGCTTTATTCCAGAGACCTTGTGGTTAAGACTATCCAGAAAACCATAGATGAAGCAAGAAACGCAATCCTTAACTCTGATAGTGAAAATCTAAAAAGCATAAACCTTTCCACAGAGCATATCATAGGCGTTATTACATCTCGTATCAACAAAATCTACAAGCCTAGCATGAGACACGTCATTAACGCTACAGGGATCATATTAAGCACTAATCTAGGACGCGCGCCATTGAGCAAATCAGCACAGGAGGCTTTGATAAATACCACGAAGGGTTACTCTCCTCTGGCTGTAAATTTTGATACAGGCCATCGTGGTGACAGGGATTCGCATGTGCAGGAATTATTGACGCTACTAACAGGCGCAGAATCCGCAACAGTGGCAAATAACAATGCCGCCGCAACAATGCTCATCCTCAACAGCATGGCAAAAGGCAAGGAGGTTCTCGTATCAAGAGGCCAGCTCGTTGAGATCGGTGGAGATTTCCAGTTGGTGGAAGTCGTTCACAGAAGCGGATCAATTCTTGTAGAAGTCGGCTCAACTAATAGGACGCATCTGAAGAATTACAAGGATGCCATCACCGAGAATACCGGCGCTATACTGCGTGTCCATCAGAGCAACTATCGCATAATCGGCTTCACGGAGGAAGTTCCTCTTGCCGATCTGGTGTTGCTTGGTAAAGAATATAACATCCCTGTTATAGACGATCTTGGAAGCGGCGCACTCTTTGATTTGACTAAATATGGTCTACCAGCGGAACCATTGGTTGCTGAAAGTATCGAGACAGGCGCTGATGTTGTCTGCTTCAGCGGTGATAAGCTATTGAGCGGTCCACAGGCGGGGATCATAATTGGCAAGAAGAAATATATCCAGATGATCAAAAAGAATCCGTTAGCGAGGATGCTAAGGGTTTGCAAGCTGACGGTGACTGCTCTTGAAGCTACTTTGCGATTATACCTTAACGAAGACACAATAGCCGAAACTAATCCAACGTTGCGTATACTTACCAGACCATTAAATGAACTTGAAGAAACGGCGAAAACTCTTACCGACAGGTTATCAAAAAGCCTTGAAGGTAAAGCAGTTGTTCAGGTGATAGATGGATACTCTCAGGTAGGCGGTGGTTCACTGCCTGCGGAGAACATTCCAACTAAGCTGTTATCTATCAAGCCATTACACAATCCAGTTGATACATTAGGGAAAAATCTCCGAAAATCCGATCCGCCAGTATTCACCCGCATCCAGCAGGATTGCCTTCTTCTCGATCTTCGCACTGTCATGGACGATGAAACTAGCCTGATGGCTTCTGTCCTTGAATCCTGCCTCAATGATTGAAATAGAAAACTAAATATTGACTTTTTCGTGTAATTCGTGATTATTCCGTTTAAAAAACATTATCTGAGCATCTATTATATCTATATTGTTAAGGAATCGTAATTAAATAACTTACCTAATAGGAAACACACCCCCGGTCCCCTCTCAAGACTAATCTTTACCCACAATTTTGTGAGTAGATATATAGAGGAAAGGGTTATGGATTCAATAAAAACACCAAAAAACCTGTCATTCCGCGAAGGCGGAAATCCAGAAAAAAATAGCTTAAATAGTGCATCTGGATTCCAGCTTACGCTGGAATGACATTCTATAAACCTAATATTTACACAAATTCTGAATTGAAATGCTACATAAACGGTAGTCGCAGGCTTTATGCCTGCGAAAACGCACCTCACATCTGCTTCGCATCTGTGTTTCTTTAGGGATGCGACTACCAATAATGTCATATTTGATTGAGAAATGGTATTATCTTCAAAAACCAAGCTGGAAGTTTGGGCTACTTTTAAATCTAACATTGTCAAGTTAAGGATCTCTTATAAGTTTTTAGATAGTCTTCAGCAGTCTTATTCTGTAACGGGGGAATTCCAGCGCAACCTACTTTCTTGTGATTTCAGCATCAGTAGATGAATTTTATAGAACCCCAGGATGTAGTAAGTTTCGATCTGGAATCAACAGCCGCAAGAGATAAAGAAGCTTGAATCTCTTGCTCAGTTAAAGCGGCATCAAAAATTTTTACCTCATCCATAAGTCCAGTATAATAACGATTATCAAGAACGTTCCCACCGATAGCGATGGTAGGCAAAGCATTTAGAGAACCTTTGTTTCCATGTGCAATGCTTTTATCTTTCTTACCATTAATATATACAGAAATTTCTCCCGCTTTCAAGTCTCTTACAGCAGCTACATGTACCCAATCTCCAGTCACGACATCGTTATCTGAGTTTACTGACGTATCCGGGTTCCCGCAGAAAAAAGAAAGTTTCTTTTCCAGAAGTGCAAATACGAAATCGTTTGCAGCACCTGCAACGTCAGACCATATTATTCCAGAGCCTTGATAAGCCTGGGTGCCGGCAAGTCCGGGTTTGCTTGTTTTGATCCACGCCATTAGAGTAAAATTATCCTGAACTACTCTTTTTAACTCAACGTAAGAATTTACTCCATCGAATTCAAAACACTTACCTAGTTTACCATTATCGTTGAGCTTAACATTATTTTTAATCGTTCCATCATTACCATTGCCAGAAGCATCCTTGACAACTTGACCAAGATCATCAAATGTGTAGTAAACAACTGGCTTCGTTTCAGCCATAGCATTTGTAACCAGAAAACCGAGTAATAGAATCATTAAGATAGCAGAATATTTTTTTAACATTTTACATCCTCCTTTTTAATAGCAATGAAGTATTTGTAATGCTAAAACTCTTTCGTTTTCGCATTATAACACAATTTGTCACACTAAGCAAGAAAATTCACCAATGGCTAAACATAAGCTTCTTGCCCGTGACATTTTTCAAAGAAAAAACACGAATACATAAAGAAACACAGAGGATATTAAAAGTTGAAGGTTAAAAGTAAAAAGTTTGAATATCGAGTTCAACCTTAAACATTTAACTTTTAACTCATAATTCTTTGTGTCCTTTGTGACTTTGTGTTTAGATTTTTGCGGATGGGAAGTTTATGCTTGGATTAGCTTGAAAATGCTTGACGTTGTACTACTATCAAGTTTATAATGAACATGGATTTTTTAGCCACGGATATACACAGATTTTCACAGAAAAAGCGCGGAGTATATAAAATGCAACAGGTTAGATTCTCAGCAGAAAAACTCTTGGATCCAGATGCAATATATTATCCCGGTTATTTTTGGTTGTGGAACGGTCCTTTAAGCAAAGAGGTGATCATAGGACAGATACAAGACATGAAGGAACATGAAGCTAGAAGTATCTGCGCGCTTCCCATGCCAAAAGAATTTCGTCCTGACAGCACTAACAACCAATTAGACGTTTCGTATCTAGGCAAAGATTTCTTTGAATTTGTAAAAGTCGCTGTGAATGAGGCAGAACGTCTTGATATGAATTATTGGTTCTACGATGAAGGCGGTTGGCCTTCTGGTGAAGCCTGTGGACTTGTCACAAGAGATCATCCTGAACTAAAGGCTTCCTTGATGCGATATATCAATCAGGAATCTGAAAAATGGCAGTTACAGAAATCAGGAAGTGTGGACAGGCTTAATCCCGAAGCGACTCAAAGGTTTATTGATCTGACACACGAGGGTTATAAGGATGCTGTTGGCAAGAATTTTGGCAAGGCAGTTGTTTTTGCTTTCACAGATGAACCATCGGCAGGTCGTATTGCACCGAGTCAGCAGATACCATGGACTGACGGGTTAGGCGAGGAATTCAAAAAGCAATTCGGTTATAACATTGAAGATCATTTTGACGCATTTGAAAGTCAATCGGAAAAGCTAACAACGGAACAGAAAAAGGTTCGTGTGGACTTTTTTGACTTATGGTCACAGAGATTTGTAGACGCCTATTTTTTGCCGATCCAGCGATGGTGCCATGAGAATGGAATACTATCAGGCGGCCACCTTGGCGGTGAGGATGAGACGCTTGGTTCTGTTATACATGGTTTTGGACACATTCTTCGAACGCTAAGGGCGATGGATGTGCCGGGCGTTGATGTGATCTGGCGTCAGGTATTTCCACACAAGGTTAATCACCATTTTCCGATTTATGCCTCAACTGCGGCGCATCAGACCGGATCACCTTATGCTTTTACTGAATCATTCTGTGTTTATGGAAATGGCTTAACTCTTGAGCAGATGAAATGGGTAACTGATTATCAATACGTTCGAGGCATTAATCTATTTGTCGGAGGGTGTTATCCTCTTTCAACCTGTGATCATCTCATGTGTGGAGAACGCCCGCACTTTGGTCCAATCAATCCTTTGTGGGATCACATTCAGGAGTTTCATAGATATGTCGCTCGAATCGGGTACGTGCTTTCTTGCGGACGACCACGAGTTGAGAATGCTGTCTACTTTCCTGTACGGGATATGTGGGCTGATGGTGTCCGTAATGAGACTGTTGTTGAATATGAAAATCTTGTGGAGTCTCTGCTTGAAAATCAATGTGCCTTCGATCTCGTTGATGATGACGTAATTGCAGAATCCATTATAGAAGATGGAACTTGCGGTATCGGTGAAATGGCGTATCGCAGAATATTATGTCCTCCATGCTCATGGATGGATGAGAAAAGCCTGATTCGTCTGGCGGAATTTGTCCGATCTGGCGGAAGCCTTATCTGTATGAAAAGTTTGCCGAAAGCTTATGGTAAAAGTCTGAGTGAACTAATAGATTCAGATACGATGTCTAAAATTCATGTTTTCAACTCCGCAAAAGAATCGGCACAAGAAGTAACTCCACTTGTAAGATTAGAATCATCAGGTATTCGTGTGATAAGTCGTGAGTGGGATAATGGTTCTGCGTATTTCATCTTTAACGAGGGTGAAGCAGATTTTAATGGTTTGGTCAACTTTCAGGAATTTCGGCGTGCTTATGAATACGATCCCAGTACAGGTAAATTATGGTCGCTAAAGGAGAAAAGCCGCAGTAATAACGATGTCGCTATTGAGTTAAATATTCCATCTTCCGATTCTCGCATGTTGATGTTTGGCGATTATCCTTCTGAAGAGCGTCCCAAATGGAATGATGTAGCAACAATGACGTTGACGAATGGTTGGCAAGCCCATATATTAAGGCAATTTGACGTTGGCGAACACAATTATGAAATTCGCACAATGCAGAATGAGTGGATACAGATCGAACTGGGTGCATGGAAAAACGTTTTTTCCGAAGACTTCTCTGGTGATATATCTTACCGCATACAAGTTCCTGTGCCAGAGGAATGGCAAAACTGCTCTATGATATTGCAATTAGGTCACGTTGAATATGCTGCAAGAGTTTATGTTAATAAAACAGAAATTGGAAATGTCGTCTGGGGTCCGTGGGAGATTGAACTGCCAAAACAAAATGAACCTTATGAACTAGAAATTGTTGTTACGAATACACTTGCCAATGTCCTAACTTCTGAGAGAGTACGAAACGATTGGAAAAATCGGAAAGGTGCAGGTTGGCCCGGTCCTTATGATGCCCGTGCAGCAGAATTTGAAAAAGACTCTCGTGGGGGAGGCTTGTTTGGACCTGTCACATTGAAGATCGGTTACTGGCAGAAAAAATAATTGACCAATAATATTAAACACGGAGACACGGAGGAAAAAGATGAAGGCGGAAGGATGATGGATGAAAAAGAAGAAACGAGTATTACAGTTTCATCCTTCATCCTTCCTAAGTGCCTCTGTGTTTTTTCTAAATTTTACAGTGCTAAATTTCGGATGAGAGGAAGTAATCATGAAAATCTCTTTTATGGGTGCAGTACATACTGTAACGGGATCAATGCACATTATTGAGACAAACGGAAAACGCATACTTCTGGACTGCGGATTGTTTCAAGGAAAACGAAAGGAAGCCTTTGAGCGGAACAGGACACTTCTATTTGACCCCGCTTCGATAGATGTGATGGTGCTCTCCCATGCACATATCGATCACAGCGGAAATATACCAACACTTGTGAAATTGGGCTTCAAAGGTAGAATATTTACAACGTCTGCAACCGTTGACTTATGCGAGATTATGCTTCTGGATTCAGCGCATATTCAAGAGAAAGACGTTGAGTACGTTAATAAAAAACGCGGTAAACAGGGCAAGAACCTTTTTGAGCCGCTTTATACTCAATATGACGCCATGCGAGCTATGGCGAATTTTACACGAGTGCCTTATGAAGAACCTATCCGGATACTTCCGAACGTAGAAGTAACGTACCATGATGCCGGGCATTTACTGGGTTCCGCAGTTACTACACTTCAGATTAGCGAGAATGGAAGCAAGAAAAGAATAACTTTTACAGGTGATCTTGGGCGTAAAAGAATGCCTATACTAAAGGACCCAACTCCCGTTAAAGAAACCGACTATCTCATAACCGAAAGCACTTATGGCGACCGATTGCATGATAAAGAGGAAGACGTGAAAGCCCACCTTGCTAGATTAATCACAAATATTGCATCTAGCGGGGGAAAGCTCATAATACCAGCCTTCAGTGTGGGAAGGACACAAACCATCGTATATTTCTTAAACCAACTTTATAATGAAAAACGCATATCAGAGATACCAGTGTTCGTGGATAGCCCTCTTTCAACTCATGCTACTGAAGTTTATAATAATCACGAGGATTGTTTTGATGTTGAGACTATGCAAATGATGATGCAGGGAACGGATCCATTTACTTTCAGAACACTGCATTATATCAGAGACGTAGAGGAATCTAAAAAACTAAATAGTATGAATGGTCCAATGGTTGTAATATCAGCATCGGGCATGTGTGAATCGGGGCGAATACTTCATCACCTTGCAAATAATATTGAAAATAGGCGCAACATCATTCTTATAATAGGATTTCAGGCAGAAAATACTCTCGGCAGAAGGATTGAGGAAAGAATGAGTCCAGTTAAGATATTCGGAGATGAGTACAAGGTTTTGGCGTCAGTTGAGGTGATAGATGCTCTGAGCGCACATGCTGATCGAAACGAGTTTGCAGAATATTTTGACAATATCGAGACAAAACTCGAAGCGGCTTACGTTGTTCATGGTGAGGTAGAGCAAGCCAATTCTCTTGCTGAAATGCTAAAGTTAAGGTATGGTTGGACAGCGATTGTGCCAAGTCCAGAAGAAACATTTCAGATTTGAAACTTTTACAAAAGTAGAAATGGTTCACTTTCTAAACGGATTTAGGTAACAAAACATTATGAAACCACAGATCAACACAGATGAACACGGATAGAAAAAAGATACAGAATTCATAATACAAGATAGTAATCAGTGATCAGTAGCATCCTATTATCTTCTCAAATCTGTGTGTATCTGTGTTCATCTGTGGTTAATTTTCTGATTAAAATGTGTTACCTTGATTGTGAACCATGCCATAAATCCTGATATATACCAGTGCTTATTTGCAAAGGTAGGTAACTATGAGATGCCCTGAATGTAACAGTGAGATTCAAGCTGAAGATAGGTTCTGCAGGGAGTGCGGCGCTAAACTATCACCCATCTGTCCGAACTGCGGTCACGAAGTCAGTCATAAAGACAAATTCTGCCCCGAATGTGGAACCAAGATTGGTGAAGCTATAAAAACCGAAAAAGCTATAACTCCACCAAGACTTGAAGACATGAGGGAAAGGTTGTATATACCAGAATCAATAAGACAGCGAAGGGATGCCGCTGAACTGGAGATACAGGGAGAGAACCGTCTCGTTACTGCCTTGTTTGCCGATATATCAGGATTCTCACATTTATCAAATCAGCACGCCTCTGAGAAAGTTGTAAATATAGTCAACAACTGCTTTAAAATCATAGTTGATACAGTGTTCCGCTACGAAGGCGACCCCAATAGATTTATTGGTGATAATGTCCTTGCCTTCTTTGGCGCACCAATCGCCCATGAAAATGATCCAGAAAGAGCCATTATGGCAGCGCTGGAGATGCGAGATAAAGTCAAAGAACTTTCGTTGAATATATCTATCGGCATGAATACTGGAATGATGTATTTCGGACCTATAGGCACAAGGGAACACCTTGAAGTCAGTGCTTATGGTCCTGACATCAACCTTGCCAAAAGGCTTCAGGAAACAGCAAATCCCGATCAGATACTCATTGGTTCAGGAACGTATAAATTCACAAAAAGGATATTTGACTTTTCACTTATGCCCAACCTCTCCGTAAAGGGTTTTGATGACCCGGTGACAGCTTATGAAGTATCAAAGGTCAAGGCGCATCCAGAAAAGCTAAGAGGCATAGATGGCTTGTATGCAAGCATGATAGGCAGGGATAGAGAATATGCTGAACTTATGGATTCAGTCAGCCAATGGCTTTCTGGAAATGGTCAGATGGTATCTATCATAGGTGAAGCGGGCATCGGCAAGTCAAGGCTTGTAAAGGAACTGAAATCATATCTTACAACTGAATACACCCCTAACCCCTCTCAAGAGGGGAATTACTTATCCACAAGTATAGATTCAGAAACTCCCCTCCTGGAAGCTGACAAGGGTAGGTTTTTATGTAGAACCTTTGTTTTTACTAGGTTAAAAGCTAGACATTGATATAAATGACTCCTTTCGAGTATTATTAAATTGTGTCAAAAATAACAAATAC
>Ga0315282_10003792_pt1 | contig 26883 bp, 26 predicted proteins | sample YL17G07_20_MG_FD_203693 | JGI IMG/M metagenome (GOLD analysis project Ga0315282, IMG submission 203693) | Sediment microbial communities from Yellowstone Lake, YNP, Wyoming, USA - YL17G07_20 | ecosystem: Environmental > Aquatic > Freshwater > Lake > Sediment | place: USA: Wyoming | collected...
CGCTTGACTCGCCAAGTTCCGGTCTTGTTTCGTTCGGCGGCCCCTGGAGTCAAAAGTACTGCTCCAATCGGCAGCGAGCCCCATCCAGGCTTCTCTTCTTCTGCGCTCATTCCTCACTCCACCATCCCATAGACGCGACGTATCAACTCGACATTCTTCTCGCCCAGGCTTCCGGCAAAACGATCCTTGAGTGCCTTCTCGATTGAGCCTAGCGCTACGAGCGGTGCGACTTTTGCAAGTGCGCCAAGCATTGCCGTATTGACGATTGGTCGTCCGGCTATCTCCATCGCGAGATGCGTGGCGTCGATTGTCCGAACTCGGCCCTCGTCCAATGAGAGTTTTGACGCCATCTCACTCGAACGCTTAGGGGAATTGAGGATGACTTTTCCATTCTCCAAGAGGCCCTTGGTCACATTTACTGTCGCAAGAAGCGATGGGTCCAGAACGACAACGAATCCTGGATTGTAGATCTGGCTTCTTGTATCTATAACCTCGTCACTTATTCTCGTGAATCCCGAAATAGGAGCTCCCAATCGCTCGGGCCCAAATTCCGGAAACGCTTGCACATGTTTGCCCTCAAAGAGAGCAGCCTGAGCAAGCAACCTGCTGGACGTGATCACGCCTTGCCCCGCACGCCCATGCCACCTTACCTCGTGAAGCAAATACTAGTCTCCTGAAAGTTGGGCCGTCTACATAGGAGGCTCCATATTAAGAACGCTCAATTTTTTCTATATAGCATGGGCAACTTGGGAAAGAATCCATTGTAGCTCTACTCTGACCGTTGCAGGCTTTCGCTGATTGCGTGGAGAATCCAGCATCATTGGAACTCATTGCGGTTTTGTGAATTCCCACTCGCACCATGTCTCGTCAGAGTGCGGACTTGGTGGGCACACCTTGCAGGTGACTTCGACACTCGGATTCAGTTCTTTCGCGAATGCCTTGAGATACCCTTCACGAACAGGTCTGCAAGGGAATTCTGTCAAACCTTTTTTGAGTCTCGTCAATTGCGTGCTGCAACTTGCCACTCTGAACACAGCCCGGTCCTTCTGCACTACTACCTTCTTATGCTGCTGGTCGAGTGCCCAACTTGTGAACCGCAGCGCCTCCATGATCTTTGGAATTGACCATTGCTTCACAGGAAGGATCTCTTTGAGCTGATGCGCCTCTAGGGTCCCCATGATCTTCCAGCATTCTTGATCGATCTTTGAGGCAGCTTCTATGCCGAAGTCTTTCTCGATTCCGAGAAAGTAGAGACCGTCGACGCGCCAAATGTTCCGAATCTGGAAGTACATGAGGTCAAGAAGCTTCTTTCGCGGCAGTCTAGAAAGGAAGACTCGATCTATTGCCTGACTCGTTGGAACCATCTCCTTCCAAACGAAGCGGTAGGCTCTCGCATATGCCCCGCGATTCAAGAACCTTGCCGTGATTGCCACAGTATCATACAAAACCGAGATATGCCCGGTCGGGACATGACTTGGCCTGATAAGGCTTGCCGTACTCCTTCGTGCTAGTAGTAGCGCACAACATGTGGCACATTCATAAGCTGAGCAGCTTGAGTATGCTTGCACCAAGAAACTCCGGCAGAATCCTGCTTAAGAGAACGCCCGATGTCTCTCTTTTCCAGTAGAACACATCCCAAAACCATGATGTGCCATATGTCATGGGCTAACACATCCATCCAAACCCGGTATGCTGTGGGGTTTGCTTCGGGGATTCTGGTATCGGCTGCGTTCCTAGAACTGATTCCGGAGGCCGATGTCTCAGCAAATGCACTGGTCGTTCTCCTAGGCTTTTTCGCTTTCTACTTGGTCGACAAGGCGATAATGCTCCACTCTTGCGGCGAAGCAGAATGCGAAGCTCACACCGTGGACTGGATAGCCATTGTCGGAATGGCTTCGGACAACATCGTTGATGGAATAGGTATCGCGGTCGGTTACGCGACAAATCCGTCTCTTGGTTTTGTAATCACTCTGGCGGTAATCGCTCACGAAACCCCTCAAGGCTTCACGACGGCAGCACTCGCGACCAGATCCGGATTCCGTTTTTGGCGAATCATCCTCTTCCTCTTGGTCGCTGGCGCCATGTATCCGATCGGATCTGCTCTAGCGGCCTTCATACCTGTTAACCTCTACACAATGGCAATAGCCTTCGTTGCTGGTGACTTCATCTACATAGGCGCGGGAGACCTTCTAGGAGAAGCGCACAAGAAGTTCAACGCGAGAGTGGTCATCTCTGTCGTTCTAGGCGGCCTGATCGCGGTCGCTCTGAACTTCCTTGGCTAAGGTAACTCCCTTACGTTGGCCAACAAAGGGAAAACAGCCAATTCCGGCCAAACACCCGAACGTCCCGAAAAGGTTATCGTGAGTGGAGCCTGTGAGGAATACTTGGCCAAGACAAAAAGAATGATGACGTTGAAAGAGAAGACAATCACCTATTATGAAACTCCTGGCGAGAGTGATACAGAAGGCACGTTCCTCTGCGCGAAAGAGAGAGCGGAATCATCAGAGATCCGCAACGTTGTTGTGGCTTCAACAACTGGTCGGACAGGGTGAGGGCATGCCAGATCTTCAAAGGATTCAGGCTGATCGTAGTCCGTCACCACACACCGGCTTCCAGACCCCCTGGGTCACAGCAAATGACGCCTGAGAACGAGAAGGCTATTCTCGCATCAGGCGCCCAGATTGTGACAGCCGGGCATGCGTTCTCAGGCATCGAGCGAGCAATCAGAACCAAGCGTGACACGATAGGCCCTTTGGAACTGATGGCGGATACGCTCAGGATATTCGGGAAGACACGAAAGTCTGTATCGAGATTGCTGGCTTTCGATTTCGTTGGCGTAGAATTGCCTTCCACGGTCGGTGAGGATCTCACGTGGAGGGCCGTGCTTGGTCATGGCGTTCTGGAGAACCTTGATGGTGTTCTCGGCTGTTGCTTGCTGGAAGACTCCGTAGCCGACGATGAGCCTTGAGGCGTCGTCCATGTATGCTATCCACCAGCGCCGTCGGAGAGCTGTTTCCAGTCCATATGCCAGAGGTTCATGCTATGCTCCCGTTCGTAGCGTACCCATCTTCACCTCTTTTGTTTGGATGTTTACGGCATGACTCTACCAGCCTCCTTGAGGATCATGTGGATCCTGTTGTGCGGTATCTTGATGCCGTGGATGTCTCTGAGTGCGCGTTCTAGAGTTAAGGCGTTAACTTTGAGTTCATCGTAGGCTTTCAAGACCTGGGCGGCGCCGTGTAGGCAGGTTGGTTTGTTCTTAGGCTTGCCTGGCTGCTTGAGTGTTGGAGCTACGCCTGTCTGCTTCTACGCTTGCCAGATCTGTTCTACGCGTCTGTGTGTGACTCGTTGGATCAACGCTATCTCGCCTGCACCCCTCCCCCCGAGTTTCTGCTGGATGATCTAACGGATCTTCCGCTCATTCAGCTTAACCGTGAACCGTCTAAGGCGGCTAGTGAAATTATTTCTGGAAACGAGAGAAGGTTGCTGTCACGTTAAGCCTTTTATAATTCCAACAACTACCGATGGTCGCAGTGAATATTTTGCCTTTTCCAGGATATTGGGGTAAGATTCTACGCGCAGACCTAACGAAAGGAAAGCTAACGGATCAGCCTCTGACACCTGAAATGGCCAAGATGTGGATCGGTGGCGTCGGTTTAGCAACGAAGATCATATACGACGAAGTCCCAGTGGGTGCAGATCCTCTGGGTCCCGAGAACGTCTTCGTCTTCGCGATCGGTCCATACCAAGCTACAGGGATCCTGGGCAGTGGACGTTTCGCAGCGTGTGCAAAGTCACCGCTGACAGGAATATGGGGAGAGTCGGTAGGCGGAGGATACAACGCTGAGGAGATGAAGAAGGCGGGGTACGACGCTATAGTGGTCACGGGAAAATCGAACAAGCCTGTGTACATTTGGGTTCACGACGGCAAGGCAGAACTGAGGGACGCGTCCCATGTATGGGGAAAAGATGCGTTCGAAACGGAGGACGCGATCAAGAAGGAACTCAAAGATGAAAAGATCCAAGTGGCTCCAATAGGGCAGGCCGCCGAGAACTCGGTGAGATACGCGGGGTTGATCTGCAACTACGGTCACGGATGCGCTGGAAGAATGGGAATGGGCGCGGTCATGGGCTCCAAGAAGCTTAAGGCAATAGCTTTCCGTGGCACGATGAAACCGCCAGTGGCAGATGGCGAGAAGCTCAGAGCACTCATCAGTGAACTCAATCCAATAATCAGAGATGCAGACTTCACGAAGAACAACCGAGAATACGGCCAAGCAATGGCTGTGATTCCGCGAGAAGAGAATGCGCTTCTACCGATGAGAAACTTCGCGCAAGACAATTGGAAGGAAGGCGCGATAGCCATAGGGGCACCTCTTGGCGGACCTGGAAAGTTCAACGAAATTCTGAAACCAAAACCGGAACCCTGCACGCCCTGTGTAATGGGATGCCACCGAAGAGTAACAATAACCTCTCCGGAAAAATACGCGATGGACGGATATGGCCCCGAGTATGAAACGCTCGGAATGATGGGGTCAGACTGCTTGATAGACAATCTGCTCGCGATAAACAAGGCCAACGACTTATGCAACCGCTATGGCGTAGACACGATCGAGTGGGGAGGCGTATGCGCCTTTGCAATGGAAGCCTACGAGAAAGGAAAGATAACCAAAGCAGACCTGGGTGGAATAGAGCTGAAGTGGGGCGACGGAGACGCTATGATAGCGCTTCTACACAAAGTTGCCAAGAGAGAGGGACGTGTTCCGAGACTCCTCGGGGAGGGTGTAAGACCTGCGGGTAAAGAACTCGGCTGCCCAGAGATTGCGTTACATGTGAACGGAGCTGTGGTCCCAGCACATGATCCCAGAGCCTTCTTCTCGATGGCCGTTGAGACAGCCACATCCACAAGAGGAGCATGCCACCTACACGGCTTCCCTGAAGCGATCGAACTCGGAGTGCCATTCCCAGAGGCCGGGCCTGAACTATCGAAACCAATAGACAGATTCGAGAAAACACACAAAGGACTTGCTCAGGCAAAGTTTCAAGATCGACAGGCCGTATGCAACTCGTTGCCTTGGTGCTTCTTCTACGAATTCTCCGGAGTAAACTTCACGTACACCACAAAGCTGCTGAACGCGGTTACTGGCTGGAACCATACGCCTCAGGAACTCCTCAAGATAGGAGAACGCATCATAGACCTGCAGAGAATGTTCAACCTGAAACATGGACTCAACCCGAAGAAAGATGATTGGCTTCCTGAAAGATTCCTCCAAGCACACAAGGCCGGTGGAGCCGCAGGTAAAGTTCCATCACTCAGAGAAATGCTCGAAGAATACTACAGGGTCAAAGACTGGCCGAACGGCGTACCGAGCGAGGCCAAACTGAGAGAACTAGGTCTGGACTTTGCTATTAAGGATCGGCCGAAATAGAAGCCGATCTCCCACCCTCTTTTTTGGAGACCACCGAATCCTACTCGTTTTATGAAACTACCCTCCAGCCACCAGAGGGAATATTAGAATGGTATCTCCGTTCTTGACGCTGGTTTCAAACGGATCTTGAAATAGAACCTTATCATTCAGAACAATCCTCACCGTCGCACGAGACTTACCCTGCTCATCCATCACCCTACTCTTGAGATCCTTACCCTCCAGCCTCGTAATCTCGGCAATGATGTCTCGGACCGTCTGTGGTTTAGAATCATCAAGGGCCACGGTAATCTCTCTCTTCCCCATGAAGATCTCAACGTTTGCAAAGAATTTCACAGTCACGATAATCGACATGACCCGAATCCAGACCTTCAGACTGTGATCACTGAGCCAGATCTATTATCCGTACAATATATGCTCATCTCTGACACATTACCTGAAACAAGATGGCTAAAGGAAGTTCATCACACTCGGACAATTCAAGATTCAAGGATGCATGTATCGACTCGCCAAACATGTGGAGAAGGATCAGCTGACAGTGATCGCTCCATAGAAAGCCTTTGAAATTCTTCCCCTATAACGGGGGCTCCAGAACGGATAGCAGTCGGTAGAGCTTGAAGGATACAGCTTACCTGACGACTTGCACTATTCAGATAGGCACCTCTGGGTGAAGAAAGAGAGCGACGGCACCGTAAGAGTTGGGTTGAGAGATTGAAGTCTCCAGTGACCGGAACAGTCAAGGAAGTAAATCCACAGCTGAGAACTACTCCTGGCCTAGCTAACAAAGACCCCTACGCATCAGGCTGGATGGTCAGGATTCAACCTGCTGAAAACATCGATGAAGAACTATCGAAGCTCGCTCATGGACCAGGTCTCGTCGACCGGTTGAAGAAAGAAATTGAGGAAAAAGTGAAAAGACCAAGATAGCCCGAGTCCACAGGCAGAGATACCTATTTTTCAAATCCTGTTCTTGTCTTCCTGCACAGGTCGAAAAGAGATTCAAAGTCTGTAGTAGACGTTCTGGTTATTTGCCTCAAACAATTCCTGACGGAAACCTGCCTTTAAAGTGCTCGAACGAGATCTACGATCTATATCTGACTGCTACCCAGATGTTCTGCACGCTCTACCTCTTCAACCTCATTGTACCATTTCTTGGAGGGGCCAACCCTTGCTCGCATTTTCCATTTGAAGCTTCTCGGCGCGTTCTCAATAGCGTGTAGCAACTTATCGATTCTTGAAGCAACGGTGTTACGTTGGTCATCAGTCAGAACATCATACTTTTGAAGGGAACTCTTTATCTTGTTCAGGTTCGTGGTCGTTGTGCAGTAGAAACCCCAATCTTCTGACATGATCTTGACAATACGTGGCACGTTGATCATTTCTTTATCTTCTTCTCCTACATCGTGTTCAAGGAGAAGAACAATTGCGTCCTTAATGTCCTTCTCGTTGATATGCACGATCTGAAGTTTCTCAAGCAAAAGCTCAGTCAACGGTATCGTTGGGTAGTCTACTTCAAGCCTACCCTTGAAGTCTATTACGTGATTCATATCGAGCCGATCGAGAAAGACATCGACGTGTGGACGGACCCCAGATTTGTCGATGAATATGCATCTCCCAATGAATAGTCCAGGTGTTACAGCCGCTTTCATGGCTTCGTACCTCAATCGCCCAGTGAAGAGACGTTCGATCTTGTCTCTCTCTTTGGAGTAGCTGGCGTAATCAACATCCGAAAGCGCACGTCCAAGCGCATCATACACCTTGAGGTTGTTGGCACAGTGAATTCTGAATGCTGTAGCCCCTAACACCCTTAGCATGACGTTTGCCTTCCTTGCCTCTTCAGCTACATCAAGGGCCAACTTAACGAAATCGATCGATGCGCTGGTTCCTGCGCTCAAATCAAACTCCTCTCATACTTGGTGAACGAAACAACATGCGCTTAAGCGTATGGAAGGTTCTTTCTGGGCTTTCATCTCTCGCGGACGCGTAACATCTTGACGGCTAAGCTGTTCCCGCAAAGGAACAGGACTGTCTACTTAAGACTTCTTGTGCAAACCGTTTTATAGTTTCAATCTCTATTATTGGGCCAAGGAAATTACAGGTGTACCAAATGACGGAAGTGTTCATTCGAAAAGCATCAGGACTAACACGAGTCATAAGTCCATGGGACGCTCTGGCATACGCGTTTATGAATCCAGGTATCATGTACGCCTTCCTCTACATCATCTGGACGAATCAACTCTATCCAGGCGTGAATATGACGATCGCGGTCTTTCCTGGCGTTCTATTGATGTTCTTCCCAGCATTGCTTTACATCTGGTTTTCAATGGCGATGCCACGCTCTGGAGGAGAGTACATCTGGGGAAGCAGAACCGTATCTCCGGCTTGGGGATTCGCTGCAAGTTGGGGTCTATCTCTGGTTGGAATTTCATGGGCCGGCAGTTGCACGTACTGGGCCATAAGTTGGGGCGTTAACATGGCATTTAGAGCGATCGCTGTTTCGGAGCTTGGAATTAACCACGCCAGCCATCCGCTATGGGCTCTGGCCAACACCATAGATTCTACACCGGTGATGCTAGTTGTGGGCACACTAACCATAATATCATTCATGGCGATCATGTGGAGAGGAGCGAGATGGGCTATGATACTCTCTTGGATCGGGGTCATCTCCGCGACGATTGGGAGTCTAGCTTTTGCCATTGGAGTCATAACTGGCGGAGGGCTTCCAGCATTTATCGAACGATTCAACGCAATTTCTGGAACAACCTATCAGGCGGTACTGGACGCTGCCAGAGCTGGTGGCTGGCCCGTTGGACAGTACATCCTTTCTGTGACCGTTACCGGTGGAATAACCTACGTGGCTTTGAATACTTTGGGATCAACCTACACGGCGAACATCATGGGCGAAATCAAGAACGTCAGGAAATCGGCTATATTGGCGATGCTTGGCGCTCTGGTACTGTTCTTAGCGTTTTGGGCTATTTTCTACTTCCTTGCATACTGGGGATTCAGCGGAGAATTCTGGGCTGCCGCGGCGTATTTCGCTCCTGGCGGCGCTGGAGCGGGAACCTGGGAAGGTTGGCCCTTCACCATTATGCCTATGCCAAACTTTATGCTAGTGTACTTGAACCCCAACGTCGCATTTTCTGTCGTGGTCTCCCTCATGTTTGCCGCTTGTACATACGCCAGCTGCATGGGGATGGCTTTCGGACCAGTTCGAAACATCTTCGCATACTCATTCGATCGAGTGCTCCCGACGTTCTTCTCTAAGACAGACCGGAGAGGATCACCCTGGGCGGCCGTGCTACTCGGAACGCTATTAGCAGAATGCTTCTTTATCATCAATGTCTTCTACTACACGTGGATAGCGTACTCCATACTGGCATGGTTCTTCGCATGGGCTATAGTGGGAGCCTTCGGAATGCTCTTCCCTTATACCAAACGTGGTAAAGCGATCTTCGATAAATCGCCCGAGCTAGTCAAGAAGAAGATAGGCGGAGTTCCATTAATGTTCATATGGGGACTACTGACGTTCATAATCAGCCTTTCCATAGGCTATTACATGCTACTGCCATTCTTGCAGGGCCTGGCAGCTCCTCTCTACATATGGATGATGGCCACTCTGTTCGTGATCCCGCCGTTCGTGATTTACTACCTGTCTCGCGCATACCACAAGGCTAAAGGCGTCCCTATGGAACTAGAGTTCAAAGAGATCCCACCGGACTAAAGGGATCTCTTATCTCACTTTTTTCGTCTAGCTTATCGAAATTGACCTTCGCCGCCTTTCGTAGCTTCATATCCGAAAAAGAACGCTTTTATGAATGTGCGACCGTCTACGTTGCGTAACATTCCATCCTCAGGTGAAAGATGAATGCACATCTATTACACAACTGACATACATGGATCCACGCTATGCTTCAAGAAATTCCTAAACGCTGGAAAATTCTATTCAGCCGACGTAGCGATCGTTGGCGGCGACATAACGGGAAAACTAATTATTCCCATAGTGGAGAAACTCAATGGAATCTACACTTGCAGACACCAGGGAACAGTGTACGATCTCAAAACCAAAGATGAAGTGGAGCAACTTCGAAAGAAAATTGAAGACCAAGGGTACTATCCTTACACGACCAACGAGAAAGAGATGGAGGACTTCGGAAAGGACAAGTCCAAAGTCGATGAACTATTCACGAAGCTCATGGTGAAACGAATTGAGGAATGGGTTGCACTGGCCGACGAGCGCCTAAAGGATAAGAAGTTTGATTGTTACGTGCAGCCGGGAAATGACGACAGGTACGTGGTAGATTCAATTATCGATAAATCCAAAACGATCATCAACCCAGACGGTAAGGTCATACAACTGGACAAAGATCATGAAATGATAAGCTCAGGCCACGCGAACATAACTCCATGGGATTGCCCTCGCGACGAACCAGAGGAAAAGCTTGAAGAAATAATAGAAAAGATGGTCTACCAGGTCAAGAACATGCAGAACTGCATCTTCAACTTCCACTGTCCACCGTACGATACTTACCTCGATCAAGGACCAAAACTCGACGAAAATCTGAAGCCTCTGTTGGCCATGGGAGGAGGAATCAAGATGATTCCAGTTGGGAGCCCAGCCATTCGAAAGGCTATTGACAAATATCAACCCCTTCTGGGTCTACACGGTCATATTCATGAGTCAAAGGCGAGCCAACGCCTCGGACGAACATTCATCCTGAATCCTGGAAGCGAATATGGAGAAGGCATACTCCGAGGAGCAATAGTCGAGGTTAGCGGAGACAAGGTTAAGAATCACATCTTTGTGCAGGGCTGACGGCCCTACCCTACACATTCTGATCCCAAAACATTACGGAACATAGAAACAGAACGGCCTAGACTAGACGACTGTATCTTTTGCCATATGCCATCTAAGTAGCTCAACAAACTTGAGAAAAAGTCCGAAAAATACTGTTATTTAAGTCCCGAGAATTCTGCGAGAGGCTTGCCCAAAGTCTTTTATTCCAACTACTGCTAGTCGCAGAATCTGGGAGAATTCCCATGGGAGCATCCGATGTATTCATCCGAAAAGCATCAGGACTAGTCAGAGTGATAAGTCCAACCGACGCTCTAATGTACGCGTTTCTAGCTCCGACCATTCCATACGCATACCACTACATCCTTTGGGCTCAAGCGCTTTATCCAGGAGCCGACATCTACATTGCATCGCTCTTCATCCTAACGCTCTACCCAATAGCTGCACTTTACATCTACATGTCCGTTGCGATGCCCAGGTCAGGCGGCGAGTACGTGTACACGAGTCGAATCATACATCCCTACGTCGGTCTGCTAGCCTCCTGGGGAATGGTTCTCGGTGGAGGGCTCTGCTGGTCGGGCTCCCTTGCTTCGTGGGGAACAATGTGGGGTTTAGGCGCAGGCACAGTTGTTCAGGGGCTAATGACGCGTGATCAAGCGTTGGTGGATCTCGGCATACTACTGGGCGATCCAACAACGCTTCTAGCATGGGTCCATGGTGCTCTACTGATATTCTTTGCATTTTTCATCATGTGGCTCGGAACGAAGTGGGTCATGAGGGTTTCCTGGGTTATATCGGCTGTCACATGGATCATGCTCGCGTCGTTCATCTACATCAGCCTGACTTCGTCTCCAGCTATGGTTGCAGGAAGAATGGCCAAACTTCAGGGCCTTGACTACACTGCAATCCTAAAGCAAGCAGAGGGTGTAGGATGGGTTCCAGGAGTCGTGGCTGGGCCTTTGGGTCTCGCGACGGTAGGAGCTGGATTGACCTACATTAGTCTAAGCACTCTGGGATCAACCTACGTAGCCAATATCGCTGGAGAGATCAAAGAGGTTCGTAAAGCGCAGATTCTTGCTCAACTCGGCTCTCTCGCACTATTCATAGTATACTGGGTGGTCTTTACATATGCCACTTACAGCGGCCTTGGAAGAAACCTCATACAAGCTATATCATACCTAAACGCTAACGGACTGGACAAAGCTGCCTTCGGCAACCTGAGCTTCATGCCTGCAGTCTACTTCCTAACGGTCTACCTTACGGACAACCCGATACTGGCTCAAATCGCCGGACCCGCCGGCTTCTACATAATCAACTTCGGAGGCATAATGGCGCTAGGCTTCGCCCCTATTCGAAACCTGTTCGCCTACAGCTTCGACGGCATACTACCAAGCTTTGTCTCCGCAGTTGACAAGAAAGGGCATGCATGGGGATCGGTGCTGCTAGGATGCATTCTGGCCTTGATTATCCACACAGTCAATACATTCACACCATGGCTGGCAATGATTGCATTCACAATTGCAGTATGGTTCATAAGCTGGACGATCTTTGGAATAGCCGGAATGATCTTTCCATGGCGAAGACGTGACATATTTGAGAAGTCTCCAGCACTGGTTAAGCGAACGATAGGCGGTGTACCAGTCGTGTCAATACTAGGCCTCTTGACAACCATAATAAGTGCAAGCTCGACGTGGCTTATAGTGTATCCAGCCCTTACTGGTGCAGCAGCAGCATTACAGGCGCAGTATCTGCTTGCAACGATTGCCTTCTTGTTCGGGGTGCCGACAGTCCTATTCTGGGTCTCATACGCCTACAACAAGATGAAAGGCATTCCCGTCGAGCTGCGATTCAAAGAAGTGCCACCAGACTAGATCGAACTCCCTTCCCTAATCTTTTTTCTGCAGTACGATCAAACAACACGTGACAGAGCGGAGACCACCTGATGTGTAGAGATTCAGGAAAAACCCTGAAGCTGCGATTGCTCTGTAAAGTCCGATCACGTGGAGGCTTAGCGTGGAACAGTTGGCCCTTATGCCCTGTTCATTGCGCTCTGGCTCTAACTCACTGAGACGGATTACAATTACATCATGCTTTCCTTTCTTTCCCGATAGAGTCAGCAACCAAGATCGCGTCACGAACCATTTCAGGTGTTACTTGAAAAGGCATGTTCCCCATGGTATCCTTGGGGTCGCAGGCTTTTTCCGCTGCTTTCATCAAAGATTCCTTATCCACATTCTCTAGGCCAAGCTGACTAAGACTGGTCGGCAACCCCACTTTGTTGCACCAATCCACTATTGGGTAAATCTCGTCAGGTGGCCTGCACTCCAACACAAATTGCGATATCGTTCCGAAGGCTACTATTTCTCCATGTTCTGCATGAAGTCCTGGTACAATCGTCAACCCATTATGAATTGCATGAGCTGCCGCGAGACCGTTTGCTTCCCAACCCACGCCGCTTAACAATTTTATTGACTCAATTATCTTCTCCACTGCAGGAGTAACAGCTCCCATCTCCATAGCTTTTTTCGCAAGCAAGCCTTGCTTCATCAAGTTTTCAAAGCATACTTGGGTCAAGGCCAATCCTGCATCTGTTGCCAAACCTCCTAAGAAGCTGGGGGAACTTGAGGCCTTGCAGGCTTCGGCTTCGAACTTGCATGCCAAGGCATCGCCCATTCCTTGAACAAGATACTTGGCTGGACACCTACCCACTATGTTGGTGTCCACCAGCACCAGTTCCGGGTGCTTAGGATACACAAGGTACTCTACGAATTGGTGCTTCTCCGTATAGACGACCGACAGAGCGCTCGCATCCGCATTCGTTGCGCATTGGGTCGGTACCAAAGCTATTGGAAGCCCGATTTTCCAAGCTACTGCTTTAGCGGTGTCAACGGCTTTTCCGCCCCCGACCCCAACAATGACGTTAGCTCCCTTGCTCTTTCCTTCTTGCGATAGGCTGTTGATGGCTTCATGGGTGCATTCTTTGACGGCTCTATTCATGCCAACGATTTCGACACCATTCTCAGCAAAACTTCTCTTAATGGGGTTCTCGGTGAGCGATAGGGCGGTTGAACCGCCCATTACTAGAGCCTTCCTACCCAAGTCCTTGACATGCTTCCCAACCTCGTTGATGGCCCCCAACCCTTGAACATATTTGCTGGGGGTCGCAAAAATCTTGGTTAGAACGTTCACCATACGACATCAGTCAACAATACCCCCTCACTAAATTTAAGGTTTCCAAGAGTACAAAGCTCCAGTCCAAACTTGAAACAGAACCTAGACGGTCAGCTGAGAACCCGGTGCCGCCTCTCTTACTGAATATGGTGAGACCAAATCCCAACTTGAGGTCTTGAACTGTCAGCAAACTGAGACACATCCAAGATGCATTTCTTTTTCAGTTGAAACCGACGTACAATCGTCCATTTCACTCGTAGAGCGTGATGAAATGCCAGATATAGTTGAGTTTCATGGCGAATGTGGTGATTGGCTCTTGGGCGTTGGCGGTGAGGACGACCCATGCATTGTAGACTAGGCAGGCGAAGGTGAAGTAGAAGGTACGGACGATCCAGCTTCTAGAGGTGGTCTTGGGTAAAAACTCACCGATCTTTCGGTAACTTGTCTCTATGCCCCAACGCCGCTTGTAATAGCGAAGGACACGCTTCGGTGATGCGGATAGGTTTCTAGCGAGGAAGTATCTCCGCCCCTTCGCGTCCTGAGCTTCAACCACATCCACCTCCACACCCTCTGTTCTATGGTTGAAGCGCTTCGCATAACGCATCCAACGCCAGCTACGCTTAAGCTTGGCAGTTCCACGGAGCGGTAGGATGAAAGCTATCCTACGCTTCTGAAGCTCATCGATCAACTCGTTACTCTGGAAGCCGTTGTCAAAGATTGCGTACGCTACCCCTTCCAGACGCTTCTGGATACGTTCCAATAGCGTAAGCACAAGCGCCGGAATCCCCATCCTAGACGTGAGCGGCACGATACAGAGCACCAGCCGCCTTCCCGATGTCAGAATACTCGCGGTTAAGAAAGAGAAGGCATGGCAGGTCCCATCTTTAGGCTGAGTCCCAACCATTCCAAGCGCTGGCTTACCATAGTAGGGCTGATCATGCCAGTCGAAGGCTACCGCCACATCCTTCAGGCCTAACCCCTTCACCCTAAGCCGACCTATACAAGACTCTATCTGAGCTTCAGCCTTAGCCAACAGCTCATCGCAAGTCATGGATTTGACGTATCCAAGCAGCGTCTCACCGGTCGGCGTTCTATCCTGACATCGGAGGCTCTTCGCGATGCCCTCAGCATAACCACTCATAACCGCGATGTGAAGCCCAACCTCGATGAGATCCTGCTTCCCATACCAAGCCCCCTCCTTCTCGAAGCTGAATGCTGGAGCCACAAGCTCCGCTATCGCCCTCCTGAATCTGAGAAAGAACAGATCCAAACCAAGCTTACCCTAACAGAAAGCTAGGCACCAAGCAGACATCTTCCTCAGCGACACATCCCTGTCCAGAACCGGAGCTGCAAACGCTCCTCATAGATCCAAATTCGCATCTACTGTCATGAGAGATTTTATATCCGTAGACCAAGGGATAACAACCCAAGGTGAACGATGTATGTCTTCACTCATTGAGACAGACAAGAAATATGTACTACATGGCTGGGGTTACTCTGACATAATCATTACCGAAGCTAAGGGAGCGACATTCAAAGACCAAAACGGTAAGGAATACTTGGACTTCCTCTCCCAAACGGCAGGAGTTCTTGGAGTAGGTCACGCGCATCCCAAGATTGTGAAAGCAGTCAAAGATCAACTCGACAAAGGATTGACTCACACATTAACTATGTTCGGTAACGAACCGAGGATACGCCTAGGAGAAAAATTGGCAAGCATTGCTCCTGGACCGCTAAAGAACAACTGCATGACATACTTCTCATGCGGTGGAACCGAGGCCAACGAGACCGCACTGAAACTTGCCATGAAAGCCACTGGAAAGAAAGAGGTCATTTCAGTTTTCTGGGCCTATCATGGAGGGACTCTGGCGATGAGTAGTCTGGTTGGACAATCATGGCACAGAGAGAAGCTCGTGAGGTTCCCCGGGTTGAGCCAGATGCCCAACGCATATTGCTACAGATGCTACTTCGGCCAAAAATATCCAGGCTGCGATCTCGAATGTGCAAGATACCTTGAACATCACATAAAACATGCCACATCAAACGACGTTGCAGCCTTCATACTCGAACCCTGTCAAGGGAACGGCGGTCACCAACTTCCTCCAACACCAGAGTATTTCAAAATCATAAGGGAAATCTGCGACAAGTATGGCGTTCTATACATTACAGACGAAGTACAAACTGGAATGGGTCGTACAGGCAAGATATGGGGCGCCGACTACTTCAATGCGAAACCTGACATAATGACCACAGGAAAAGCGCTTGGGGGAGGCTTGCCGGTCTCCGGTACCAGCATAAGATCAGACCTCGTTCCAGAGGATCTGAAGACAGCACAATGGCACATATTCACTATGGGCGGAGGCCCGATACTGGCTGCCGCAGGGGCAGCCGCCATAGACGTCCTGCTCGAGGAGAAGCTGTGGGAGAAAGCCGCGTCAACCGGGCAGTATATGACCAAAAGACTGAAAGAGATTGAGGGCAAACACAGACTGATAGGCGAAGTGAGAGGTCCAGGCCTCTTCATAGGAATCGAACTAGTCAAAGACAAGAAAACGAAGGCACCGGCTACGGACGAGGCTGTGCAGGTGTTTTCTAACTGCCTTGGTAACGGCGTGCTATTTGGCCTAAACGCGAAAGCCGGCGTCGGCAACATTATAAAGATGAAGCCCCCGCTGGCGATTACGAAGCAAGAAGCGGACAAGGCCCTGGACATATTCGAGAACGCGCTTAAGACCGTAGAGAAGTAGGGCTTGGGAGATTCAGATAAGGCCCCTATTGGGGCCCATATCCCTTTTTTTCTCAAGAACGAAGGTTCCTTGCCTTTCTGGCAGGGGAACCGCATTCATATTGGCCCTAGTGACGATGCTAGAATTTGACCGCCCGAGTCAAATAGGCGTTGCGATGCTAATCAGGGTCTCAAGGACCCAAGCGCAACATCAACATCTGAGTAGTGAGAGTGAGATTTGACTTGAAAAGGTTATGCGAGAATCCTGACATCAAAGAAACTGAACGTACACTGGCAAACTCTTGGCGACTCGACGTTAACGGCTGGATTTGCGCATACGTTCATGGGGATCCTTACCAGAGAGGTTTTCAGAATGGATACCTTCTAGCCCAAGAAGCCTTGGATACTATTGGAAGCTTGAAATTGTATGTTGAAGGCGCGTACAAGAGAGGTTGGCAGTTCTTCTGCGAAACGGGCATGAACTCATACTGGCCAAGACTCTCAGAAGAGTACAAGAATGAGATCCAAGGGATAACCCATGGAATCCAGTCGCGCCGAATCAAGAGCGTTAGCTTAGAAGATATTGTAGCTCTCAACAGCTATTTCGATACCGTGTCATACCATTACTGGCTGAAGGCCAAAGAAGGCCGAACTCAGACACCCTCAGGCAGAGCCGAACACTGCAGCGCCTTCGTCGCCACCGGAGACATAACAGGGGATGGAAAGATAATCCTCGCACATAATACTTGGTTCTCATACCTTACAGCGGCCGGATACAATGTTATCTTGAACGTGTTGCCCTCAAATGGAAACCAGTTCATAATGCAGGCCTATCCCGGAACCATCTCCAGCGGAACTGATTGGTACCTAAGCAAATCTGGACTGGTCGTCGCAGAGACAACAATAACAGGTCTGACCACGTTCAATCCCGAAGGAATTCCATATTTCATGCGGGCCAGAAAAGCGATCCAATACGCCAGCAACATAGACGAATGGACCAAGATCATGATCGAAGGAAACAATGGAGGATACGCCTGCGACTGGCTTGTGGGAGACACAAAGACCGGGGAGATAGCATGCTTGGAACTCGGAACTTTCAATTATACCCTTGAGAGGAGCTTCAACGGAATCTTCACGGGAAGTAATGTGGCAGCAAGTGAAAAAGTGAAGGCGGAAACAGTGGTTGATTATGCCGATAAATCAACTTCATGCACAGCCCGCCGCGAAAGATGGAAAGAACTCGCCGAGTCAAGTCAGGAACCGTTGAACGTCGAGACCGCAAAGAAGTTCCTCGCAGATCACTACGACGCATACCTGCGAAAAGATATGCCAGGTCGCAATTCGCTATGCGGCCACGTAGAGGTAGATAAAAGAGGTTGGCCGGAGTGGGAGTGGGGACCGAACTATCCAATAGGTTCATTTGATGGAAAAGTCACCGACAGCGACTTGGCCTCCACTGGAGCGTTTTGGGCACATTGGGGAAAACCTTGCGATACACCTTTCAGTGCAAGTTCGTTCTTGAAGCAACATCCCGAATACAACTGGCAGCAACCACGTCTGAGGGATATCCCCGCATATCCTTGGACGTTGCTCAAGACGTACCCAAGGTGGACAATCGGTCAAGCCTAGATTTGCGCTTGGCGCCGTAACCTCTACACTACGCGCAAATGACGAGGTGCTTCAGAATCTTACTCTCTTTTGAACCATTGTTCTGCAGAAGATCGGTTGGAAAGATGTCTTCGACTCTTTGAGAGAACACTGGTATACGTGAAGCTCTGCGGAGAAATCAAGCCCGATCAGATTTTCGGTACGCTCGTCGTTGTACGTGTTGTCAACATTCCATCCTTTAAGAGTCGCAGCCTGTTCGTTACGCCCGTCGATGGTGTGGACACCTACACTACGTATCCCGGAGACCCTGAAGGTTCAACTACATACGCCATGGGAAAAGCGGTCTTCGAGCAGGTGGTTACGAAAGCGAATTACGTCGTTCACATGCATGGGGGCGACGCCAACGAGGCTCTGGTTCCCTTCACGTACTTCGCTATCACAGGCAACAAGAAAGTGGACGAAGTCTCAGAAGCGATGGCCCGCTCGTTCCCAGGCGATTACGTCTTCCCGATGACTGAAAGTTCTCGAAAGCTTAGAAGCCGGTCCGAAGGGGACGACCTACACAACGACTGTTGAAGGCGCTATCTACCGAAAGGCACCCATCCGTGGCATACCGGGAACAATGAGCGAGTTAGGACGAGAGGGGAAGATCGAGAAAGAGCTCGTGGAAAAGCAGTACGCAGGTGTTCTGAGCATGATGAAATATCTAGGCATGATGGGAGGTAAGCCCCAGACAAACACGAACGCCAAGAAGCTCAAGAACGCGGTTCTAGTCTCGGCTCGGAAGGCTGGACTCTTTCAACCCTTTGTCGAAATCGGCGACGAGGTCAAGAAAGGGCAGGTCATCGGTGAGATAGTGGCTTTGAATGGTGAGGTCGCGGAAACCATCAAGTCGCCCATCGACGGCGTCGTAATCTGCCGGATGAATTGCGCGGCTGCGGACCCGAACCCGCTTCCAGCCAGCCCTACCTGTACTACATAACTGAAGTATAGTGAACCCTCTACTTCGAAACTTGGATCTGCTAGGACGTGCGAATGTAACCTGCAAGTACCTAGATGCCCATATGTAGGCCGAGATAGAATCAAATTTGGAACTCGATCTAAACGTTTATACTTCCAAAATTGAACTGCAGTCTCAAGCGTGATATCAATGTCTCCTACAAACTTCACACCGTTCGAGGTGGAAGATCTGAAATTCCTTAGCCGCGTCCTAGGCGAGGCTAATGTGAGCACAGAGGAAGCTGAACTTCTAATTCACGCAATGGATTCGTTTCCCGGTGAACCAGTCAAACCTGATGTAGTCGTTTGGCCTGAAACCGCGGAACAAGTTTCGCAGATTGTACGATACGCAAACGACCGTAAATTGCCCATTGTCCCAAGAGGAGCAGGAAGCAGCCTATCGGGTAACGTTGTTCCAGCGTACGGGGGAATCGTCCTCAGTTTTCGGAAGATGAAGAAAGTAATCGAGATTCTGCCCAAGGATCTTCAAGTGGTCGTGCAGCCAGGCGTCGTCTACGACGAAATGAACGCACAACTGCAATCGTACAACCTGTTCTTTCCACCTAACCCAGGAAGCTCTAGCGTATGCACAATCGGCGGAATGGTGGCCAACAACGCTTCAGGAATGGGAGCCGTAAAGTACGGTGTCACTCGCGAATATGTGCTCAAGCTGCAAGTCGTTCTGCCGAACGGACAGATCATTCACTCAGGATCAAATGCATTCAAGTCCTCGACAGGCTACGATCTGGTAAGCCTATTCGTGGGGTCTGAAGGAACTCTAGGCGTCATTACTGAGATTACTCTGAAGCTCAGGACGCTGCCGATCGCAACCAGAACAGCAGTTGCCTACTTCGATTCAGTCTCAGACACAACGGACGCTGTGAGCGAGATGATTGGATCCGGTCTAGGTCCTGCCTCGCTGGAATTCCTAGATCATGAAACCATTGTCGCCGTCAACAAATCTGAAGCGCTGGGCCTCAGCGAAAAGGCGGCGATGCTACTCACCGAATTTCATGGGACCGAAGAATCTGCAACATATGAACTGAACCGCGCCATGGAAATCTGCAAGAAACACAACGTCGCGGAGTTTCATATTGCGAAAGATGAGGAAGAACGCAAGGGGTTATGGGCTGGAAGGAAAGGGGCTTATCCCTCCCTGCTGAGATCCTCACCAAATACAATCATCGGAGATATCGTTGTGCCAGCCTCAAAGATCACTGAAATGGTGCGGCAAGCGTATGAAATTGCCGCAAAGAACAGTGTCAAACTGGCCTGCTTCGGACATAGTGGCGACGGGAATATTCACCCGAACATCATGGCAGATCGAGCAGACAAAGAGCTTTGGGAGAGAGCACTGAGAACGAACGATGAGATCGTAGGCTACGCGATCAAGCTCGGTGGCGTCGCATCGGGAGAGCATGGCATCGGCCTCGAAAAGAAGCAATTCATGGAACTTGAACATGGCAGCTCACTGGCTTTAATGAAGGAAATCAAGAAACTGCTTGACCCCAACAACATCATGAATCCAGGAAAATTCTTCAACCTCTAGGCGGCCACTGTGAGCCAGACTACCGACCGAGAACAATTCGTAGATGACCTAGGCCCAATTCAGAGCCAGGTGCTACGTTGCATTCGGTGCGGTTACTGCAACGCTGTCTGCCCAACATCCAATGTCGCGTCCGCCTTCAAAGATTCGAGAACCAGCAGAGGCAGAATGATCCTGATCCAATCACTGGTTCAAGGCTTTGGCAACATCGAACCGTACTCACCAGATTTCAAAGAACTGATCGATCTATGCTATTCATGCAGACGCTGCGTCGCCGTGTGCCCAGCAGGCATCCCAATACCGGATTTGAATTCCCACGCAAGACACGCATACCTTAGTAAGAAATGTGCGAGCGCCCTAACGCTTGGACACAGAATCTTCGCCAATTACGGGACGTTCGATCGATTTGCAAGCAACATCGCTCCGATATCGAACTGGACCTTACGAAGGCGCGTCGTAAGGAAGCTCATGCAATGGATCACTCACATCGATTCACGAGCTCTCCTACCAATCTTTCATACAGAATCTTTTGAGTCATGGTTCCGGAATCATCCGATGACCGCGAGATCGAAGAAGATCGTGTATTTCGTGGATTCGTATGCAAATTACAATGATCCCGCCGTAGGCAAAATGGTCGTGGCTCTCCTCGAATATCTTGGGTACGAAGTAATTCTTCCGCCGCAAAAAGAGTCCGGGATGCCAGCCGTCGAATATGGCATGCTCGACAAAGCTCGCGAGTTAGCCGAATACAACATCGAGCATCTGGCGCCCTACGCGCATGACGGCATTCGCATCTTGTGCACCTCACTCGCTGCTGCTTACCTACTCAAAGATGGATACAAGACGTTCGTGGAGGACCCGAATCTCTCAGTCGTGTCTGGTGCAGTGGTGGATATCATGGGATTTCTTCACGGAGAATACAAGAACGGAAACCTTCGCTTTCAAGACGGACAAAAACAACAGATCAAGTACCACGTCTGCTGCTTATCGAAGACGCTTGCGATAGCCTCGATGACCAGAGAACTCCTTCAGGCAGCGGGTATAGAGACTGAGCAGATTGATGACTGCTGCGGAGGCGCAGGTGTCTGGGGCACCTTCAAAGAAAACTATGCCATCAGCAGTGAAATCGCTTCGAAACTCCGGATCAAGAACAAAATCGAGACAGGTACGACCATCCTAACAGAAAGCGAGACGTGCAGACTGCAAATCATGGGGCACACGAACGCAACGGTGCGCTTCCCATTGGAACTTCTAGCACCACGAGTTGAGGGAATCAAGCAATACTGGGTCGAATGAGGTTATTTCTTAGTTGATCAAGATGAGGAGCACGATCATAAACGCGGCTCTAGGCTCTCGAAGGACGGTTCTAACGGAACCTGAAGCCAAGGCACTTTGCAATGAGTACTCAATCCAAACTCCTGAAGGTCAAGTAGCAAGGACACAGGAGCAGATCCTGATGGCTGCTTCAAAACTGATTTCCGAGATTGACGAAGTAATCGAATTAGGCCTGAATCCCGCAATAGTGGACGAAAAAGGCGCCGTTGTGGTAGATGCGCGGATTGTCCTATCCCAGACCAGTCATGAGAGAACGGCATCATTTTATCCGCCAGTTGATTGATGAAATTCTTCAAAGCGGAATCTGTTGCAGTCATAGGAGCCTCTGCGACCCCAAGCAAGATCGGGCATGAGGTTCTTAGAAGCCTGTCACAATACGAGTACCCGGGCAGAGTCAACCCAGTTAATCCAACCGCGGAAACGATTCTTGGCATGAAGACGTACGCTAGTGTGCTTGAAGTCCCTTGCACTGTTGACCTTGCTGTATTGACTATCCCAGCAAAAGCTGCTCTGTCAATCATTGAAGAGTGCGGTCGTAAGGGTGTGCGGACGGTTGTCATTGTTTCTGGAGGTTTCAAGGAAGCTGGAATGGAAGAATTTGAGTCACAATCAGTGGACACAGCAAGGAAATACGGCATTAGGATAATTGGACCAAACTGCATCAGCGTCTTGGACGGCCACAGTAGGCTCGACACATTCTTCCAGTCGCACGAGCGAATGTTGAGGCCAAGACCCGGTTCGGTTGCCTCCGTGCATGCATGCTACGAGACGCAAGACGCGTATCGATTTTTTTGTTTGGACGTGGGGCATAGAGATGATCCAAGACAACGTCAACAAGTTCAATGCAAAGCATCCTGACATTGATGTGCATATGACTGACGTTGCTCAGGAGACCTACTGTGAAGGTGCTCTCGCTCGGATGCTCGGAAATGTGCCAACGGATGTCATGTACGCAGATGTCTCGCAGCAGGTTGCGTTTGAAGCGGCAGGATATGTTGTGCCGACCGAGGACTACTTCCCGGAAATCCGCAAATACGAGAAGGACTTCACCAAGGGCTACTGGCCCGGCGTGGTGAACAAGGAAGGCAAGATGATAGGACTACAATACTATGGAGACTATACCGGCTTATGGTACAACCCTGGGCACCTGCAGAAAGCTGGAATCCATGAACCGCCGAAGACCTGGGAGGACCTTCTGGACCAGTGTCTAAAGATGAAGCAGAAAGGCATAGCAGAGTTTCCTTGCGGGGCATTCTTTGGTAGCTACGGTTTCTGGCAGACGCTATACGCATTGCTGGAATGTTCGATCCTGTCGTCCCAGCATACGGTTATCTGTTTGATAAAGACAACAACGTCATATTCTTGGATGAGAAGGGCCCATTCTTCCAGACATTGAGGCGTCTTGTAGACGCGATTAACAAGCACAAGATCTTCTCGCCAGCCACGATAAACTATGGCGACCCGGACATAATCAATACCTTGGCGGCTGAGACACACACTTTTGGATTGGCTCCGAGGTACGACATACCTGGAGTGAATGTTGAAGGAACGAAGGTCTGGACGGACCTGAAGGGAGTGCGACAGGTCCGTCCTTCCGTGAGATTGAGATCCAGAAGAATCCCGATTGTCCTGTATGCAGGGGGTGAGTTGACGGGTGACGAGAAACGAATGGCTTGACAATGTTTTTCTGTTCTATCCCCCAACATGTGTCCCTCGATTCTGTCTTCAGAGCCCCTCCCGGTACGTTTCCCGTGGAGCGATTCAGCAAGATGGAGATGCTCAACGGTGAGTGTATTTCCAGCCTGAACGCACCTCCAGAGAGTGTTCTAGAGGAAACTGACTTCTACACTCACTCAACTTCTCGGCTGTGGAAAGTTATCCTTCTTGTTCTCTAATCGTTGTGAGGTTGGCTACTCCGATGTTGTAGCTGAGGGTTTTGAGGCGGAGTTCTCTTCTTTGGGCCGCGGGTTCGCGGCTTGCGAGGTGGTTTCCGTAGCATCGTTTCAGGGCGCTGTGAAAAAGACCGATTAGCTTTCCACAGCCGGTCAAGACGAAACCATCAAATGCAAGGTCGGTGTTGGTCTCCGCGGGATGATCTGTTGATTTCAGGGCTAGTGCGTGTTACGGAACGAACCCGCGGAATCGAATACGCTATCAGGGACATTATGGGAATCGCAAGAGAAGTGGAGAGATCTGGGAAGAAAGTGATCTACCTCAACATCGGCGACCCAGCCAAGTTTGATTTCCAAACCCCTGCTCACGTGAGAAGAGCTCTGGCGAAAGCCACAGACGCTGGGTGCAACTACTATGCCGACTCTGAAGGCGTTCGCGCCCTCAGAGATGCCGTTGCGGAGAAGGAGAGGGAAATCAATTCGGTGCCACTCTCAGGTGAAGACGTCATAATAACTTCAGGAATCTCTGAAGGAATCCGGTTTCTGATGGGGGCCCTGGTCGAGCCTGGCGACGAGGTCTTGGTGCCTGGCCCCACCTATCCTCCCTATGGGTCCTTTGTCAAGTTTTTCGGCGGAACTCCAGTTGCGTACCGGACCGTTGAGCAGAACGATTGGCTTCCAGACCTCGAGAACCTGCGCGAAAAGATAACAGAGAAGACCCGTGCCTTGGTAATCGTGAATCCCAACAACCCCACCGGGTCACTTTACGACGAAAAGACACTCAAACAAATGCTGGACATAGCAGGCGAGCATAACCTGCTCGTAGCATCAGATGAGATCTACGACAGGCTTGTGTACGATTCAGAATTCACAAGCACAGCTTCGCTCGCCAAGGACATGCCGGTAGTCGGCCTGAACGGATTCTCCAAGACCTACGTAATGACTGGGTGGCGGGTTGGGTACGTGTACTTTCACGACCCCACAGAAGTTCTTGGAGAGCTCAAGGAAGCCATCGCGAAGGAGAGCAGGATACGCCTTTCCGCAGTTACCCCTGTGCAACATGCCGCCATAAGAGCGCTAAAGGGCTCGCAGAGACACATTCAGAGGATGGTGCGAATTCTGAAACAGCGCAGGGATCACTTCCTTCACAGAATTCGAGCTATCGAGGGACTCAGCTGTACGACGCCCAAGGGCGCATTCTACCTCTTCCCGAAGGTTGTGTTGGGTGAACGATGGAAATCGGACAAGGACTTTGCAGTTGACCTTGTAAAGACGCTCGGCGTGCTTGTTGTCAACGGCTCAGGATTCGATGGCGTCCATGGGGCAGGACATTTTAGGACCGTTTTCTTGCCACCGATAGACGTGATCGACGAAGCGGCCGATAGAATAGAGCAGTTCATGCGGCACACATAGTTCGGTCATGAGAAGATGGAAAGAAAAGGTGACAAGCAATGAGGGCGCGTCCTCGGAAAATGCTTTTCACGCCCCCTGGTTGTGTACTTCGAACATCAACATCATGGCTCTGGAACCACATCTCGACGGCACTCGAACTACACTACAAAAGGCCTCATCAACAAATATCTCGGCTGGCATATGTACTCGCACAGATGTTGATGAATAGAGCATGACAAGGGCCTCAACGACGAAGACGCGAATTAGACGGGCACCGATCAAAAAAGAAGAGAGGCAGTTCATTCTGAAGCGGTACTCATGAGGGCGGCAACAATCTCTCCAAGAGGCGCCCCCCACGTAGTCCCTCTGGTCTTTGCTCTCGTAGATGATCACTATTTCGAGTCTATGGAAATTACTTCGGGAAACGAGAGAACCTGGAGTCGAGGCAAAAGGATTATGCCAACAACTACTCCCGATCATGCAGGATCGTGGAGATCGATCGAGCAGTCATGAGAGAGGAGTCAATCATCTACTACGATGCACCCGGCGAATCGAACACAGAGACAACCCTCAAAGTCGCGAAGGAGAGAGCGAAAGCACTTGGGATCGAGAATGTCGTAGTTGCCTCGACAACCGGGCGTACAGGCGTTAAGGCCTGCGAAGTATTCAAGGGATTCAACTTGGTCGTTGTCCGCCATCACACGGGATTTCAAAGTCCTGGCTCGCAGCAGATGACCCCACAAAACGAGATACTCATCCTCGGGAGCGGTGCCAGAATCATAACGGCTGGCCATGCGTTCTCAGGTGTCGAACGCGCGATCAGAACAAAGCGCGACACAATAGGACCCTTGGAGCTTATGGCGGACACTCTGAGACTGTTCGGAGAGGGCACGAAGGTCTGCTTGGAGATCACAGTCATGGCTGCGGATGCTGGCGTCATTCCCGTGGATCGTCCAGTTATCGCGATTGCTGGAGCCAGTAAGGGAGCTGACACAGCGCTGGTTGTTCAGCCTGCCCATTCGAACAACTTCTTTGACCTCTACGTGCGCGAGATTATAGCAAAACCTTCGGAACCAGCAGGCGCTTGAGGACACTGTCGGCAACCACAATAGACCTTAAGATCAGAGGCACCGTCTAATCATCAAGGCCTCGGAATGCAGCTCCGTCAGATGCTGTGGGCGCCCCGTCGGGTTCCAGTCTGCGTGTTTGAAAAGACTCCCAGGAGCATCTTTGCGTCTGATCTTCGTTTGGTATTCTTGGGACGGATGACGATTTCACCTACCCTTTTCATCGGTGCCACAGGATATTTTGCCTATCTTGCTGATCGAGATCGTTTTCGCTCGGTCGTGCTGTCTGACCTCAAGCGTATCATGTCACTCGCGAGCCTTGACAGCACGTACCGCGTAGAGGATTGGTTCGTGAAGAAAGGGCGCTTGTGTGTCCACGTGGCGAAGAGAAGCCAGGGAACTCGGAGACGACTCGATTGGCCGTCCAAGGGATTCCGATCTTGGTTGGGGCGGGAACTCTCAGGGCTATGATGAAATGAGCCCTCGTTGACGACCTAATACTATGGCTGCAAGACGTTTTGATTCTAACTGGAAGCAATCAAATTCGAGCATTCCATTTTATGGAATGATTCCCGATACTCCAAGAAATTGGAACAACGCCCTTTGCCGGCTCATTTTCGGGCATGTTCCTGAGACTCGCAAGAGCTGACGACGGACTGCCATGTTCATGCGATGGCAATGCAGGGCGCATTGCACCGATGATTTTTGATTGGCAAAGAGCTTGGAATGGTCATGCGGCGGATTTGGCACCATTATCCGTACTGGGGTAATTCAAAGGCTTCATTATTGTCTGTAACAAGCAATCTGGATCATTTGATGCACCCACCCGCCCATTTACCCCATGTGGGAACGCTTATGCAACTGGGCACCATTCTATACTATGGGGTAATTGCGGATGTCGATTCCTGAGACCACCAAGGACAAGGA
>Ga0315282_10003793_pt1 | contig 26882 bp, 21 predicted proteins | sample YL17G07_20_MG_FD_203693 | JGI IMG/M metagenome (GOLD analysis project Ga0315282, IMG submission 203693) | Sediment microbial communities from Yellowstone Lake, YNP, Wyoming, USA - YL17G07_20 | ecosystem: Environmental > Aquatic > Freshwater > Lake > Sediment | place: USA: Wyoming | collected...
ACGTCCCCGTCGTTGATGAATGCGTCGATCATCGAATTCCCGCGCACCTGGAGCGCGTAGACGTCCTTCGAGGCCGGCACCAGCGCCCGCGTCAGGTCGATCGTGTCGCCGCCGAAGCTGTCCTCGGGCACCGGGATCGGCTGGCCGGCGGCGATCCGCCCCAGCAACGGAACCGCAATGACGTCCACCCCGGGCCGGCCCCTGCCCGCGCCGGTGTTCAGCTTGATGCCGCGCGACACCGTCCGGTCGCGGGTGATGTAGCCAGCCTTTTGCAGGCTGTTCAAGTTATAGTTCACCACCGACGTGGATGGAATCCCCACCGCCTCGCCGATCTGGCGGATGGTGGGGGGGTACCCATTTTCCAGCGTGAACGTTCTGAGAAACTCAACAATCTTGCGTTGGCGCTCCGACAACCCCATCTGACACCTCCCGGTTGCACGACCAGCTCGACCATTTGTGCTAATGCTATTGTACCACGAACGTGTGTTCTAGTCAAGCTTCTTGTGCAGGACGAGAGGCCAACACCCTCCCAGGAAAACGGCTATTCTGTCACCCTGAGCGAAGCGAAGGGTCTCTGACCGCTGCCACGAGATGCTTCGCTGCGCTCAGCATGACATTTTCACGCGCCATGGCGACGGACCGCCGCCGTGGGGTACACCTATTGCCGGAGCAGGGCCGGCACGTACACCGGGCGCATCCCGCCCGGCGGCGGCACCCAGCCGCCCAGCCACAGCAGCACCGTGTGGGCAACCTGCGACCCGTCACCCTGGTGCGTGGCTGTCACCACGAACGAGTAGGGGCCGGGAGCGGGGGCGCCGGCACCGGGCACCTCGGCCAGTGCCCAAAACTCCTCGTACCAGGGGTCAGCGTCGAGCACCAGCGGCGTGACGCCGGGTGTGATGGGCTGCGTGCCCGCCGCGTCGCGGTATAATCCCCAGCCCACGGCCAGGTCCGAGCCGTAAGCCAGCGTTGCGGTGGCCGGCTGGGGTACCCAGACGCCGACGGAAATCCCCAGGCTGATCGTGTGGGTGGGCGTAATCGTCCTGAAGTAAGTCCCGTAGAGGTACAGATTCGGCCAGGCATTACGGAGCTCCTGCTGGTACGGCCCCAGGCAGGTGATATCCTCGCCCTGGAACCCGGTCGCACCGATGCCGGCCAGCCGCGCGGCCGCCAGGGCAGCCGCCGGAACGCCCGGCGGTCCCTCCTGGCCCTCGTAGCAGAAGTAGACCGGCAGCACGCGTTCGGTGGCGTCCAGTTCCAGGTACAGGTCCGCGAAGATCTCGCTTTTACCGGCGCCGAGTCCCATTGTCAGGTTGCCGGCCGGGCAGGTCACGGTGGGCGACATGGCCAGGCCGAGCGGCACCCAGTGCTCGCCCGGGGCGGAAGGCAGGGCGTTCTCCAGGAAAGCGGCCCGTTCCGGCCGGTACTCAATCGGGGCCTTCATGGGCGTGTGGGTCACGCTCACGGTCGCCGATTCGGGTTCTGTGAAAACGACCGGCCAGGCGTAGGAATCTGCGCCGACCGTGGGCGACAGCGGGGCGCGGAAACCGAGGAAGGCGGCATTCGATTGCAGGAAATTCACCCAATCCTGGCAGCCCGCCTGCGTGATCGTGATGTCGGGTCTCGCGTAGATGGAATGCTGGACGTGCCACGCCTGGCCGACCGCCTGGGCCGACGGCCCTTCTGATGGCGCCGGCACGCCGGGGGGCGCCTGGGCCGCATCGCCCCCTGTGGCGACGATGGGGGTGTACAGCGCCGCGGCGGCGCGCGCCTCTCCGTCCTCCACCTGGAGGACGTCGACGGCCTGGCTTTCCACCGGCAGGTTGGCCGGCAGGGTGTAGGCCACCGTGGGCCTGACCGCGGCCGGCACGTCGTCCAGCCTGAAGGAGCCATCCGGGTTCTGCGTCAGCGTGCCGCCCCCCAGGTCGCTCCAGGCGAAGCCCGTGGCGCCAGCCGGCGGGGTGTAGAGGTAGTCCAGCGTGGCGCCCGACGGGGTGCCGTTGTAGCCGAGCTCGCGCGCCGCAGCCTGGCCCGGCGACGCGCTGACCGCCTGCGCCCCGGGCGCGGCCTTGACCTTCATAGCCGCGTCGAACTCGCGCGCGACCTCGCGCATGCGCTCCATCTGCGACTCCTCCGCCTCCTCCTCTTCAACGCAGGCGAAACCGGGAGGATAGCTGCATCCGTCGAAGAAGATGTAGGCGCCTCCGGCGCCGGTTGGATGTGACGCACCCAGGCGCGCCAGGAAGAGTGCCCCGATGCTGGCGAGCAGCGCCAGGGCCAGAAACTGCAAGTAGAGAGCCGGCCACGCGCGGCCGATGGGATGGAGTCCTTCATTGGGGTCCCTCCTTGCTATTCTTGTAGGTGATTCACGCCCACCGTCGAGGTGGGCCACACGAACACAACCGGGCGTACCCGCCAGCCGGCCAGAGCGAGTCTCGGCACACAGCGGCCGGTGGCAAAAGCGGGGAACTTCTCTGCGGATATTATACACCCATTTTCTCCGGCTGTCATCTGCGAATTGCCCCGACCCAGCTACTTGCGGCGGGCCAGGCGTTAGTTTATAATAGCGGTCATGCCACAATCCCTCCGCTCACTGATCGCCGGGATAGAGCATCGTTGACCCAAAGTTCACCGCAGAGGCGCAGCCTGCCCTGGCAGTCCAGGCTGCGCTCTCCGCGTCTCCGCGGTGAGACAGGAAGGTAAGACCTGATTGGCCGTTGACAACAATTCACCGCTGCACATCGGCGTGGCCGGGTTGGGCGAAATGGGGCTGCTGCACGCCGCCATCTTCAACGCACTGCCGGGCAGCCAGGCGGTGGCGGTGGCCGAGCCGGCGCGCCAGGTGCGCGACATGTTCGGCACCCTCAATTCCTCGATCCGCACCTATCCCGACAGCGAAGCCATGCTGGCTGCCGAAGCGCTGGACGGGTTGGTGATCGCCGCGCCGGTGGCGCAGCGCCTGTCGATTGCCCTCAGCTGCGTGGAGCGCAGGGTGCCGTTTCTCGTCGAGGAGCCGCTGGCGGCTGACCTCGAGCCGGCCGCTCCCCTGGTGCGCGCCCTGGTGAGGGCGCCCATCCCTCACATGGCCGCCTGCGTGACCCGCTGCGTCGACGCCTTCGAGAAGGGACAGGCGATCCTGGCCTCGGGCTGCCTGGGCCGGCTGCACCGGATCACCGGCAGCAGCTACGTCTCACAGCGGCTGAAGCGCGGCCGAGGCGAGCCGCAAGACTCCGGCGGCGTGCTCCTCAGCTGCGGCTTTCACCTGCTGGACCTGCTCACCTGGTATGCCGGCCCGGTCGCCCGCCTGAGTGCCAACGTGTTCCCGGCGGTTTCGAGCGACGGCGAGGATTTTGCCCACGTGATGCTCGAGTTTGGCTCCGGTTTGCGGGGCTGGATCGACAGCGCGTGGAGCCTCCGCTTCCACCCGATGTTGGAGACGACGTTCGAGGCCTCGGGCGACAACGGCTCGCTGTCGATCTCGGACGATGCGCTGCGCCTGTTCCTGGACGAGCCGGCCGGCGGCTACCCGGCCGGCTGGACGGCGCTCAGCGCGGCAGACCTGTACCGCCCGGTGCCGGTGGACGTCGGCGGGCCTCAGTTCACCCGGGCGGACCAGGCGTTCCTGGAGGTGCTGCGGGGGAAGCGGGCAGCGGAACCGGATGTGATGCAGGCGCTTCACGTCCAGCGCATCGTGGACGCAGCCCATCGCTCGTCCGCTCAGGGCGGCAGCGCGGAGCGGATACTGGTATGAACGGCGCCGGCATCGAGCCTGTCCTGTTGGGACACAATCCATTCTTTGGGGTGGACCACCTCTCCCGCGCCGCGGGCAACGCCAAGGCGGCGCGCTTCGCGGACACCACCCGGGTGATGGAGGTGCTCCTGGGCTGTCACGAGCTGGGGGTGCGCGGGATGGTGCTGCCCAGCGCTCCGCGCGCCGCCGAGCTGTGCCGGGCCATCGCCGGGCAGCCGGACCTGGACCGGGAGTGGCAGCTCTATCCGCTCATCCCCTACCTCCAGAAGCACGTGCTCGGGGCGAGCGAAAAGGGCCTGGTGACCCGCGTGATGGATACCCTGCCGCAGGCCAGCGCCTGGCAGAAGGTGTCGCTGCTCTGGCAGGGTGGGCGGGGCATGCTGCGTCGCGACGTCGAGCAGGGGCTGAGACTGCTGATCGACGTCGAGATGGTGGGGTTCAATGGGCGTCGCCTGGGCGCGGTGTTCCTGCACGACGCGCTGACCGACCTGGCGCTGGGCCTGGGGGTAGAGGCGATCTTCAAGGTGTTCCGCGATCACGTCGGCCGCAAGTATGGGGTGCCGGCCGGCCTTGCCACCAAGAACCTGCCCTGGCTGTGCGCTCGCCTGGCGCAGATGGGTTGGGAGCGGCCGCTGGTGATGGCAGCGCTCAACGCGCGCGGGTTCAGGGTCAATCCCTCGCTGGCGGCCTGCGAGGAGCTGCTGCGCGGCGCGGCCGGCGTGACGGTCGTCGCCGCGGGCACGCTGGCGGGGGGCGCGCTCGAGCCCGAAGTGGCCTACCGCTATCTGGCCCAGTTTCCGGCCATCCGCTCGGTAGTGGTGGGTGTGTCGAGCCAGGCGCACGTGGCCGAGACGGTGGGCGCCATCCGGCGCTTCATGCCGTGCGCCGGGGCGCAGAATGGACAACCCTTGGGTGTGGACTGACTCATGAGCTGGCTTGATCGTGTCATCTCTTTGGGACATATGCAGTTAAGGTCAGTTCACCGCAGAGACGCAGAGGACGCGGAGATTCCTATGGATTTCTCTGCGCTCTCTGCGCCTCTGCGGTGGATTATCGGTCAACTGCGTAAGTCCGGCTCTTTTGTGCAGTGGCCGGCGGTCCGCACCGGCCTGATCGGGCTGGGCGCCGCCTGGGCGCTGGTCGTGCTGGCGAGCACCGTGACCGTGGACGACGGCTTCCTGATCCCCTATCTGGGCACCAACGGTTCGGCGGTATTTCAGGTCACCACGCTGGCCGTCCTGATATGGGTGTTTGGATTCGGGCTGGCGCTGAGCTACGCCGCCAGCCGCAGCTTCCAGGCCAAAGCCTGGGTGTGGCCGGCGGGCCTGATCATCGTGGGCGGCCTGGGCTGCGCCGGCTGGCAGCAGCTGCAAGCAGCCTGGCGGGATTGGGTTCTGCTGCAAGATGGCCTGCGAGCCTCATTGATCGTCGCCGGGGCTGCCATCGCAGGAGCCGGGTTGGGTGCGGGCGTCCGGGTGGCCAGGCGACAGCCGCCGCTCTGGTTTGCCGCGGTGTTAGTGGTCGCTCCTTTCCTGGTCATTACTCTGAAAGCCGGCGCGGTCGCCCACTTGTTGGTGCTCATCTGGTGCTTCCTGGTGGCCGAGGCGCTGGGCCATCTGGCGCTGCAGGGACTGGGGAAAATCGCCGGCTCAGCCGCGGCATTCCCGGACCGGCCCGGTGTGGTGAGCGTGGGCGTTGGGCTGTCGCTGTTGAGCCTGGTCGTCCTGGGCCTGGGTCTGGTGGGGCTGGTGGCGCCGGCCCTCCTGATCGTTTTTCTGCTGCTGCTGACGGCCCTCTTCCAGCGGCGCATCCGGGACGTGCTGGGGCGTTTGCGAGATCGTGATTGGCGGCAGCCGGCGGGCCTCTCCGCGATGGACTGGTGCGGCCTGTTGATGCTGGCGGGCTTGTTTGCCATGTTCTGGATCGCAGCCCTGGGACCCGAGGTCGGTGCCGACGCGTTGGGGGCCAGGATTGCGATGCCCGTTGCCTGGCTGCGGGCCGGGCGCATCGTGCCCTTACCGGAGATGATGTTGTCGTATGGCTCTGCCGGGGCAGAGATGCTCTACCTGCTGGTCATGCCGCTGGCCGGGCTTGCGGCAGCCCGGGTGGTCACGTTCGGCGTGGCCGTGCTTCTGCTGGCCAGCACCTGGCTTGACGTGTTTGGCTCTCGCCGCGACCGGCACCTGGCGCTCTGGTTATTCGCCTTCTGGGGAAGCACGCTGGTCTGGTGGCAGTTTGCCTGGGGATTCGTGGACCTGGTGCAGATGTTCTTCTACTACGCCTGCATCCTGGCGGTGTGGGTGTGGCTCAGGGAGTCGCATCCTGTCTATCTGGGCGCAGCCGGCGTGTTGGGGGCAACCGCAACCATGGTGAAGCTCAACGGCGCCGGCGCACTGGCCATCGCCGGGATAGCCGTGGTGGGTGTCACACTGTATCGGACCCGCTCCTGGCGCCGGGTGGGCACCAACCTTCTGTGGCTGGCTGTGCCGACGTTCGTGACATTGTTGCCCTGGCTGGCCCGTTCCTATGCGCTGACCGGCAACCCGGTTTTCCCCTTTGCCAACCAGCTCTTCAGGAGTCCCCTGGCATCGCTCGATCTGGTCGCCGTCCATTTCGGCGTCGGCCTGGCCTTCCCGGCGGTGCTCACCGTCCCCTGGGGAGTGTTCTTCGATCCCCGCCAGTTCGGCGGGCTTGGCACGTACCATCCGTTCCTGTTGGCGATGCTGCCGCTGGCCCTGGTGGGGCTCATCGGGAGTGGGGCGAGCGGCGGGTGGTGGCTGGCGGCCGGCGGCCTGGCCGGGCTGAGCTGGCTGGTCACCGAACAGGACATCCGCTATTCGCTGTATGCCGGCTTCCTGCTGTCATTGGCGGTGGCCGTGGGCCTGGCGCGCTTGTATGCCACGTTGGTGAGAAAGGCCACCCGGCGGCTGATGCTGGGCTGGGCCCTGGCTGCGGTCCTGGTCGGCTTCGGGGTCGGGGTGATGCGGCCGTTGTTCTGGATGTGGCGAGACAGTGCCGGGCCGGTCCTCCCCACCGGGGTGGTGCTGAGCGGCGACAGCCCGGCCGCATATCTCTCCGGAAAGGCCGGCACCTACTTCTGCGCCGATTGGCTCAACCGGCACTATGGCGACCGGGCCAAAGTCTGGCAGGTGAGCGTGCGGGATCAATTGTACGTCGCCTCACCGGCCTTCAACCAGGACCACAGCATTGTGCCAATCAGCCAGCCACTCAGTGAGCTTCGCCGGGGTGCGCGTTGGCGCAGCGATCCGGCTGGCATCCATCAACGGCTGCTGGAACTGGGGTACACCCACCTGATGTTCGATGCGGCGTCGGCAGTGTGGTCAGTGGAGGACAACCCTGACGTTGCGACAGGGGTATTCAGCGCGGCCTTCCAGCAGAGATTCCTGGAGCTCGAGTGTGCCTACTGGGGATGGCGCCTGTACAAGGTGCGCGCCGTCGAGGCTCCCCTGCCGGGCAGGCGCAGCAGCGCGGAGCCTAACCTGCTCCGCAACCCTGCCTTCGAAATACTCGACTTTGGCGGCCAGCCCTATAACTGGACCCGAACCGGCCAGCCGCAGGTCATCCAGGCCGGTCAGGTCACGGTTCACCTGGACCCCGGCGTCCTCATCAGCCAGCCGGTGCAGGTGCAGGAGAACGCTTTGTACGAGCTGGATGTCACCGCCGCGACCGGCCGGCCGGACGCCGCCGGATATGCCCAGATCAACTGGCTCGACTCGGCCGGCCAACTGCTGCTTTTCTGGCAGCAGGCGATACCGCGCAGCGGCTCGCTGCGGCGCTATGAGTTCGCGCAAACCGCCCCCCCTGGCTCCCGAGCGGCGCTGGTTCTGCTGGGTGGGCCAGCTGAGGTGGCCAATGTGGACTTCCACGAGCTCAAAACGGGGCAGGTTGGAGGCGTGCTTGCTCCTGCGCGCGACTCCGGTGGCGATGTTGTTTATGATTTTCTTAAGGCTGCGCCGACTGCCGCCATCATACCCGACACGCCGATGGAGACCGTCAGCGGCAAGGGGGCTTTTCTCTTCGACATCGACCCGCTGGATCAGGGGCAGACCCGAGACAGCCTGGTGATTCTGCCGGGCGTGGCTGTGGCCTACGCCCTCACCCTTCCTGCGGCCCCGGCACGCCTGTCCTTCGATCTGGGGCTGCCCCCGGGAGGCGATGGGGCGGATCTCGAGGTGTTGGGCAGCGCAGGGGGGCCGCAAATGCAGCTCTTCTGGACCCTCGTGGAGCCGGGCGCCCCGTGGCGGCGGGTCTCGGTGGATCTGAGCAGAGGCGCCGGCCAAACTGTCACCCTGACCTTCCGAGCAGGTGCCGGTCCCAGCGGTGACGGCACCATGGACTGGGTGGCGTTGAGTGATGTGAAAGTGGTGAGGTCACGGCGCTGAGGCGATGGGCTGTGATGAGACTCAATACGAATAGGCTGGCAGGCGGGATAGCGATAGTGGCCCTGGCTCTCGTTGCGCTGGCTGCGTTCTCCCTGAGCCAGCAAACCTACCTGAACTTCGACGAGGCCTACAACTTGAACCTGGCCAGCACCCTGGCGCAGCAGAACATGTATGCAACCCGGTTCGACACCGGGTATCGCTGGTTCGATCCGGCGGTGACGACGGGTCCTACCGTGATACTCCCGGTCGCCCTGGCCATGCGATTGGGGGGAACGTCGCTCCATGTGGTGCGGGCCGCCCTCGCGGCGTTGTTCACTCTCTACATGGCCATCACCTTCCTGGCCGTCGCCAGCATGTACGGCCGCCTGTCGGTGCTCGTCTTTGGGGCAGTCCTGCTCAGTATGCCCTTTTTCGTGTGGCTCGGACTCACCGCGATGGGGGAAGCGCCGGCGGCCTGCCTGGCGATCGGCGCATTGGCCTGCTACGACCGGGCGACCCGGACCCCGGATTCAGCCCGGCGCCTGTGGCTGGCTGCCGCGAGCGGGCTCCTGCTGGGCCTGGCGGTCCTGGCCAAGGACATCGCCTATCTTGCGCTGGTGGCTTTCGCGGCCTCCGCAGTGGTCGAGGTGCTGCGGAGCAGGCCTCTCCGGCGAGCGGCTTACCACCTGGTGCCGCCGCTCGTCGCGTTGGCCATGGTGGGTCTCTGGCGACTCTACCAGACCATGATTATGTACGCGTTTGTTCTGCAGCAGGTTGCGGAGTGGCAGGCGGCGGTATCGGCTCGATCCGACCTCATCTGGAAGGTCGTTATCTTCGATCCTTTTTCGCATTTCTCGTCGGCGATCCGCGACGCCTGTCAGACGTATGGTTGGATCCTGGCAGGCTTTGGCGCAGCGATGCTGTGTTTGATCGCCGTGCGGTGGGCGCTCGGAACGTCGCCGGTCTGGTCAGCCTGGGACAGGCCGGGCAATCGGGCCCTCTTCTCGGCCGCGATCATCTGGCTGGTGTGGTACTTCTGCGTGAGTGGACCTCAGGCTTACTGGAGGCACCTCGTGGTGGGCGTCATCCTGGCCGACCTGTGTGTCACGAGCGCAATCGTTCTTCTATGGAGGACCATCCGCGCGAGAGCGCCAAATCTACGCGTGGCAGTTGCTCAGATCGTCGGGCGGAAGCGTCAGGGCATCTTGCCGGTTTCAGCGCTGGCACTGCTAGCGGCGCTGATGGTTGGGGCAAGCATCCGGGGCAGCCAGTGGAACGGCCGCTGGTTCCGCACCAGTGAGGGCGAGTTGCGCAACCAAACCGCGATTGCCGGGTGGGTGAGGGAGAATGTCCCCAGCGGCTCCCCGCTTCTAGGATGGGGATGGTTTGTGCCCTGGGACATCGCCTTCCTGTCCGGCCGGGTGCCCGGGGTCATTCAGGAGCATCCCGGGCCGCTCACGGGACAGTGGGCCGTCTACGTGCCGGTCATCGAGCAGGCCGGATTGCTGGACGAGGCATTGAAGCAGGTGCTTGCGGCGTGGGACCCGCCGCGGTTTGACCTGGGCGGTTATAAGGTATACCAGATCACGACGGCTGGCATCCCGGCTGTGCCGGACGCGACGTCACGATGAGTGGGGTGGCATGCAGCAATCCAGGGTGAATCATGTTACATCGTCAGAGGGACGGCTCATGTCACGACATGCGGTGGCCAACGGCGTGAGCATTGCCGTGGTCATCCCCGCATATCGGGCGGCACACCACCTCGAGCAGGTGGTCAGAGGCATACCGGCGTTCGTGGCTCACATCGTGGTCGTGGACGATTGCAGCCCGGACGACACGGCATTGGTCGCCGCCCGGCTGGCAAGATCAGACAGACGGGTGGTGGTGGTCCAGCACGAGGCCAATCAGGGGGTGGGCGGGGCGACGTTGAGCGGCTATCGACGAGCGGTCGAACTGGGGGCCGAGGTCATCGTCAAGATGGACAGCGACGACCAGATGGACCCGGCCTACCTGCCGGCCCTGATCGCGCCGATCCTGTCGGGCCAGGCTGATTACACCAAGGGGAACCGTTTTTTGCACACCCGCCAGCTGGCGGCGATGCCCGGGGTGCGCCGGTTCGGGAATGGCGGGCTTTCATTTCTGACCAAGCTGGCTTCCGGGTATTGGAACGTGTTCGACCCGACCAACGGTTTCGCGGCGATTCACGCGAAAGCGGCCTCGCTCTTGGACGAGACGGCGATTGACCATCGCTACTTCTTCGAGACCAGCATGCTGTTGGAGTTGAGCCTGCTGCGGGCTGTCGTCAAGGACGTGTACATCCCGGCCCGCTACGGCACGGAAACCAGCCACCTATCCGAGTATAAGGCGCTGAGGGAGTTCCCGCCGCGCCTCTTGCGCGGGTGGCTGCGGCGCATATGGGTTCAGTACTTCCTGCGCGATTTTGGCCTGTTCTCAATCTTCCTGGTGGCCGGGTTGATGTTCCTCATCTTCGGGCTGGGGTTTGGTACTTATCACTGGGCGTTGGGAGCATATCTGAGGTCTCCCACAGGGACCGGCACCGTGATGATTGCGGTGCTGCCCGTGATACTCGGCGTGCAGTTTCTGCTCCAGGCGCTGCTTCTGGACGTGCAAAATGTGCCGGCGCATGCGCTGCAGGCGCAGGAAGCCATCAGCATTGAATGAACGGCGAGGGCCGGCCCCACGGCGAGCCATGCTGCCTCTATTCTCGAAAGTCAACCCGATGAGATGGCTGGGTACCAGCCCCGGCGAAATACTCAGGTTCCTGGGAGGCGGCCTCTCGACGTCTGCGCTGTATTTTGGACTGATGTTCGTGTTCGTGGATCTGGTGCGAATCAAACCCATATTGGCTGTCAACTTGATTGCGCCGTGCCTCTACTTATACGGTTATCTGGTTAACAAGCTCCTGGTCTTCAGGAACTACGAGGTGAAGCACCTGAGGCAGGGCAGCAAGTTCCTGATCACTCAGGTTGCCCTGGCAGGTCTGGTCAACGTTCTCATGTACGTGGGTGTAAACTTGATTGGGCTGCACTACATGATCGTAACCGTGGTTTCGGCCGGGCTGGTCGCAGCGCTCAACTTCACGATCATGAAACTGGCTGTCTTCGTGTGATGGCTGCATTCGATAGGGTCGCGCCGGTGCATGCTGGTGGTTCCACCGGGTCGCCGCAGGCGAGCATCATCATCGTCAACTACAATAAGAGGCGCCACCTGTCGGCCTGTCTACCCTCCCTTTATCGGAGTGCTGGCGATTTTGAGGTGATCCTCTCCGACAATGGCTCCACCGACGGCAGCCTGGAGTTTGTTTCGTCGGCGTATCCGGCGGTGTGCATTGTCGCCAACGGCTCCAATATAGGATTTGGGGCTGCTAGCAACCGGGCCGGCAAACAGGCGCGCAACGATATCCTCGTATTTCTGAACCCAGACACCACCATGGAGCCGGACTGGCTGGTGCACCTCCTGGAACCGTTCGGGGAGTGCGGCGTGGGACTGGCGACCTCGAAGATTCTCCTGATGCAGGACCCGTCGCGCATCAATGTCTGCGGAAACCGCATCCACCTGACCGGCCTGACGCTCTGCCACGGCATGGGTCAGAGCCGGTGCCAATTCACCCGGGTGCAGCCGGTCGGTGCGGTATCGGGGGCTGCGTTTGCCATCCGGCGCGAGCTGTTCGAGCAGCTGGGTGGTTTCGACGAGGAGTTCTTCCTTTACATGGAGGAAATCGACCTTTCCTGGCGCGCCTGGCTGGCCGGTTGGCGCTGCGTGTTGGCGCCCGGCAGCGTCGTCTATCACGACTACGCGCTCAGATTTGGACCCCGAAAGGTGTTCTATCAGGAGCGCAATCGCTACCTCATGCTGCTCAAGAGCTTGAAGTGGCCGACGCTGATCGTGTTGACGCCAGCGCTGCTGCTGACCGAGCTGGTGACCTGGGGGTTTGTGTTGTGGAAGGATCGCGCCAATCTGAAGAACAAGCTGCTGGCCTGCACCTGGGTCATCCGGAATTGGCCGCTCATCATGCAGAAGCGCGCCGCCACCCAGGCGTTCAGGGTTGCCCGGGATCGCGACATGCTGCGGCACACCGGTTCAGAGATCGATTTCGGCCAGGTTGCCACAGGTTCGGTGGCACGCCTGGCGCAGCTCATCTTTGATCCACTGTTCGGGTTGCTGCGAGCCGCGGCGCTGGCACTTGTGCGCTGGTAGCGGCGACCCCGCGAGGCAGTTCACCGCAGAGACGCAGAGGGCGCAGAGATTCCGATAGATTCCTCTGCGGTGAGTATCAACGGAGTTCAACTATGCCGGTCAACGAAAAGCAGATATCGGGCGAGACGATATATCAACGCCAGCAATACATGAAAGGCGGCCTCGGGCGCAGGTATTGGGACTACCGGGACAACGTCGCGCTGTCGGTATTGGACGAGGCGGACATGGTCATCGTGGACCTGGGTTGCGGCGAGGGGATCACGCTCGAGAAGATGGTTGCGCGCTTCAAGGCCGGCTCGATTGTGGGCGTGGACGTCATTCCAGAGAATGTGGCGATCTGTCTGGATCACAACCTGCCGGTCAGACAGGGCAACCTCTACGATCTGGACCTGGCAGACGGGAGCGTGGACGCCGTCACGCTGATGGAGGTGATCGAGCACCTGGAACGCCCGGAGGCCGCCGTCCGACAGATCCACAGGATATTGAAACCCGGCGGCAAGCTGGTGATCGTGTTTCCGAACGACGCGATCGTGAAGGTGGCCAGGTTGTTGACCTTGAAATTCAAAGAGGCGGCCTACGACCCCGGGCACACCCGGCAGTGGACACCCGGGGACATGCGGCTTCTGCTGAACGGGGCCGGTTTCACCGTCTTTTTCTCGAAATCCATCCCGTTCCGGTGGTACCCGATCTCGCTGCATTGCGTTGTGGCGGCGCGCAAGCTGGCGCCGTAGGGCATACAGAATCACTGAACCACTGAGTTCATTGATAACACTGAGCGAATCTCAGTGCCGTCAGTGTCCCGCTCAGTGTTTCAGCCCGCCCTGGGCTGCGGGCCAGGGTGATTCTATCGCACGCATTTCTTACTCTGCAAGAGCCCTTGGGGCCGTGGCAGCCCGCTTGACACTTCAGCGGGAAGGGGTATACTAGATACACAGTATATCCTTATGCGCTGAGGTGAATGCGATGTCTACGGTCGTGATCGGCGCCAAAGAGGCGCGTATCAGGTTTCGTGATGTGCTGGAAGCGGCCCATGCGGGCACAGATACCGTGATTGAGCGCAACGGCCGGCCGGCAGCTGTGGTGATCCCCTATCCTGACTATGAGGCCATCCTGGAAGCGCTGGAGGACATCCGGGCGGACCGGCGGGCCGTCGAAGCCTATGAGGAGTGGAAGCGCGACCCGTCTACTGCCCGGCCGTTTGCGGAGTTTGAAGCGGAGTTGATCGCCGAGGGCCTGCTGGATGAGTAAGCCCTACCAGGTTGTCATCAAGCGTGACCCTGAAAAGGTCATGCGGCGACTTCCAAGGGACCTGCTCAAGCGCATCCGGGCGGCGATTCGGGCGCTGGCCGACAATCCCCGACCGCACGGATGCACCAAGCTGGAGAAGTACGAGACTCTGTGGCGGGTGAAAGTAGGCAGGTGGCGTATCACCTACAGCATCGAAGATGACCTGCTGCTTATCCTGATCGTGGAGGTATCGCCACGGGGCGGTGCCTACCGCAGTCTATGACGACAGATTTTGTTAATTTTGACAGATTTCGGAGAGTATGCTATGATATCCTCAAGTATCCGGTGGAGGCAGGCTGGTGTTAGTTCAACCTGAGCGTTACTACCCTGTGACGGCGATGTACCCAATGACCGGGACCGCAACCTTTACCTTTTATTATTATGGGCCAGGGTGCTTCCTGCTGCTTCCGCCTGAGTAAGGCCGGTCGGATGGAGAAAGCCCAAACATCACCAGGGCGTGGAGCAGCAGCATCCACGCCCTTCTTGTTTCTTGGAGGCATAGTGTCATGCTGAGCGCAGCGAAGCATCTCGCGGCAGCGGCCAGAGACCCTTCGCTGCGCTCAGGGTGACAGAACAGGGACTCATGGGAGCAAAGCGGGAACGATGGCTTGTCGGGGTGTACGAGGCGCAACCACTGCTGATGCAAACACGCGGGACGCCATCCTGGATGCCACGCGTGAGTTGCTGGCCGAAATCGTCCGGCTCAACGCGATCCAGCTGGCCGACGTTGCCAGCGTCTATTTCACCACCAGCCCGGATCTGACCGCCGAGTACCCGGCTGTGGCGGCCCGCCAGTCAGGGTGGAATTCTGTGGCGATGCTGTGCGGGCACGAGATGGCCGTGCCCAACGGGCTGCCTCGCTGCATCCGAGTGCTCATCCACTGGAACACCGACAAAGCCGCGGACGAAATCCATCACGTTTATCTCAGAGATTCGGTGAAGTTGCGGCCCGATTGGGCTAACACGCAACAGCAGAGCTGAGGGGAACTGCCCTCAGGGAGGGATGATATGATTATCGTGATGAAGATGGCAGCAACCGAAGAGGACGTGCAGGGCGTGGTCCAGCGCGTGCAAGAGATGGGGTTCCGGGCCCATCTTTCGCAGGGCGAGGAACGGACGATCATCGGCGTGATCGGCGACGAGCGTCCGGTCGACCAGGATCCGCTGCTGCGCATGCACGGGGTGGAGCGCATCGTGCCGATCCTGCGCCCCTTCAAGCTGGCCAGCCGCGACTTTCAGCCGGCCGATTCCGTCTTTCGCCTGAACGGCCACACCGCAGGGGGGACCCAGCTCACGGTGATCGCCGGCCCGTGTGCGGTCGAGAGCCGGGAGCAGATCATCGAGACGGCCCAGCTGGTCAAGGAAGCCGGCGCCCACATGCTGCGCGGCGGCGCCTACAAGCCGCGCACCTCGCCCTACAGCTTCCAGGGATTGGGGGAGGAAGGTCTGCGCTACCTGGCCGAGGCGCGTGAGCGCACCGGGCTGCCCATCGTCACCGAGGTGATGGCTCCCGACCAAGTCGCCCTGGTGGGCCAATATGCCGACGTGCTGCAAATCGGCACGCGCAACATGCAAAACTACGCCCTGCTGCACGCGGTGGGCGAGGCGGGGCTGCCGGTTTTGCTCAAACGCGGCATGATGTCTACAATTGAGGAGCTGCTCATGAGCGCCGAATACATCCTGTCGCACGGCAACCGCCGGGTGATGTTGTGTGAGCGAGGGATTCGCACCTTCGAGACCTACACCCGCAACACCCTCGACATCAACGCCGTGCCGGTGCTCAAGGAGCTGACACACCTGCCCGTGATCGTGGATCCCAGTCACGCCACGGGCAAGTGGAGCCTGGTCAGCGCCGCGGCGAGGGCCGCGGTGGCCGCCGGCGCCGACGGGTTGATCATCGAGGTGCACCCGAACCCCGAGCGGGCCATGTCGGACGGCGCCCAGTCGCTCCGGCCGGCTCGCTTCGCCGAGCTGATGACCCACCTGCGGCGGGTGGCCGAGGCGGTAGGCCGCACGCTCTAATCGAATACGGAGAACACAGTGAAGCCAAAATACGAGGACAGTCGTCTCTACCGGGTGCGCCATTCGGCGGCCCACGTGATGGCGCAGGCGGTGTTGGAAATGTTCCCGACCGGCAAGGTGGCGATCGGGCCGCCGATCGAGGACGGCTTTTACTACGACTTCGACCTGCCGCGCACGCTCAGCCCCGACGACCTGGCGGTCATCGAGCGGCGCATGCGCGAGATCATCGTCGGCGACCATCCGTTTGTGCGGCGCGAGGTTTCGGCAGAGGCCGCCCGGCAGGTCTTCGCCGGCCAGCCCTACAAGCTGCAATTGATCGACGGGCTGGTCTCCGGCGGCCTGACCGAGGACGGCGAGGCGCCCGCGGCGGCTTCACCGGGCGCGGGGGGAGTCGTGATCACCACCTACCGGCACGACACCTTCGAGGACCTCTGCCGCGGCCCGCACGTCGAGCGCACCGGCCAGATCAACCCGGACGCGATCAAGCTGCTGAAGGTGGCGGGCGCCTACTGGCGGGGCGACGAACGCAACCCTATGCTGCAGCGCATCTACGGCACCGCCTGGGAGACGGCTGAGGAGCTGGAGGCTTACCTGGCCCGCATGGCCGAGGCCGAAAAACGGGATCACCGGCGCCTGGGCGCGCAGCTGGACCTGTTCAGCATCGAGCCCGACCAGTTGGGTGGCGGGCTGATCCTGTGGCACCCTAAGGGCGGGTTGATCCGCCACATCGCAGAGGCGTTCTGCAAAGAGGAGCACCTGGCGAACGGGTACGACCTGGTCTACTCTCCGCACATCGGCAAGAGCACCCTGTGGGAGACGAGCGGGCACCTGGGGTTCTACCGCGAGAACATGTATTCGCCCATGGACATCGACGGGCAGGCGTATTACCTCAAGCCCATGAACTGCCCCTTTCACATCATGATCTACAAGAGCTCGCTGCGCAGCTATCGCGACCTGCCGTTGCGATACGCCGAGTGGGGCACCGTCTACCGCTACGAGCGGGGCGGCGTGCTGCACGGCCTGCTCCGGGTGCGCGGCTTCACCCAGGATGACGCTCACCACTTCTGCCGGCCCGACCAGATGCCGGACGAGATCGATTTCGTCCTCAATTTCTGCCTGCACATCCTGCGTTCGTTTGGCTTCACCGACTTCAATGCCTACCTGAGCACGCGCCCCGGCGAGGGCAAGGCGGTGGGCGACCCGGCTCAATGGCAGGCGGCCGAGGCGGCGCTGGATGCCTCGCTGAAGCGGAGCGGCGTCCCGTACGACATCGACGAGGGGGGCGGTGCCTTCTACGGCCCCAAGATCGACCTGAAGGTGCGGGACGCGATCGGGCGCGAGTGGCAGCTGTCGACCATCCAGTTCGATTTCAACGAGTCGGAGCGGTTCGACCTGACCTACATCGGGGAGGATGGCCAGCCGCACCGGCCGTACATGGTGCACCGGGCGCTGCTGGGCAGCATGGAGCGTTTCTTCGGTGTGCTCATCGAGCACTTCGGCGGCGCCTTCCCGGTCTGGCTGGCGCCGGTGCAGGCGACGCTCATTCCGATTGCCGACCGGCACGTCGAGTATGCGCGCCAGGTGGCGGCCCGGCTCAAAGGGGCCCGGCTGCGCGCCAGCGTGGACGACAGCACCGACCGCATGGGAAATAAGATCCGCAAGGCCCAGGAACAGAAGATCCCCTACATGCTGGTGGTGGGCGACAAGGAGGTGCAGGCGGGCGCGGTGGCCGTCCGCCTGCGCAACAACCAGGACCTGGGCCCCCGGCCGGTCGAGGAAGTCATCGCCATGATTCAGGATGCGGTGGCGGGCCGGCGCAACGTGTGAACCGCCGCCTCGACGCCCGGCGCTCGAAGCGGCAGGCTGAGAGAGCGAAGCCCTGCCGGGCTGGATTTGAGCTACTTGGCGCTCATCGCCCAGCCCCTGGGGCTTCGCACTCTCCGCCCGGAGGTTTACCTCCGGGCGGAGCCTTGTCATGCTGAGCGAAGCATCTCCTCAGAGTCACTGCAACAGACCCTTCGCTGCGCTCAGGGTGACAAGGTAGGAGTGCCCGGCACTTCCGAAGTGCCGGGCACCTGTCAGTCAAGCCCTACCTCGCGGGGCAGTTCCTCCGGGGACTGGGGAGCCAGCTCGCCGCGCTGCGCCTGGGCCAATGCCGTCAGCAGGCGGTCTGCGTTCTTGGGAGACTGAAGCAGGTGTATCGTCTCCATCAGGCTGGCCAACTCTGCAGCCGAGATCAGCGCCACGTCCTCGGCTCCCCGCCGGCGAATGATCACTACCTCGCGGTTGGCGGTCACCTGATCCCATAAAGCGGCCAGGCTGGCGCGCGCCTGACTATAGGTTATCTGGATGGACACACTTGCCTCCGAATGCCCGAATGCTGAACCACTGAACAAACCGCTGAAGGCACTGAATTTCCTTCAGTGTCATCAGCGATATCAATGCTTCCGTGATTCTATTCCTTCGCGCCTTTCGCGCCATTTCGTGTGTTTCGCGTTCCAGGCCGTTGAGGTATAATATTGAGGATTTGTCCACCACCAGCCGCCTCAGCTGATGGCACGTTGTGTAAGGAAACATGATATGGCGATCGGTCTCGTCCGGCAAATTGACATAGAAAATGAAATGCGGGTGGCCTACCTCGACTACGCCATGAGCGTGATCGTGGCGCGCGCCCTGCCCGACGCCCGCGATGGCCTCAAGCCGGTGCACCGGCGCATCCTGTACGCCATGCACGAACTGGGCGTCCACGCCAACTCGCCCTACAAGAAGAGCGCCCGCATCGTGGGCGAGGTGCTGGGCAAGTACCATCCCCACGGCGATGCCGCCGTGTACGACGCCATGGCCCGCATGGCGCAGGATTTCTCGATGCGCTACCTGCTGGTGGATGGGCAGGGCAACTTTGGCTCGATCGACGGTGACAGCCCGGCCGCCATGCGCTATACAGAAGCCCGGCTGGCCCGCATCGCCGAAGAGATGCTGCTGGACATCGAAAAGGACACGATCGACTGGATCGACAACTTCGACGCCAGCCTGAAAGAGCCCCAGGTGCTGCCCGCCCGCCTGCCCAACCTGCTCCTGAACGGCACCTCGGGCATTGCCGTCGGCATGGCGACCAACATTCCGCCCCACAACCTGGGCGAAATCTGCGATGCTATCGCCTACCTGATCGACCGGTACGACCAGGTCAACGACGTGGGCGTGGAAGACCTGATGCGGTTCGTCAAGGGTCCCGATTTCCCCACCGGCGGGCTGATCATCGGCCGGGCCGGGATCGAGAGTGCCTATGGCACCGGCAAAGGGCGGGTAGTCATGCGGGCGGCCGCTCAGATCGAGGAAATGAAGGGCAGCCGCCACCGCATTGTGGTCAGCGAGCTGCCGTACCAGGTCAACAAGGCCAACCTGATCGAAAAGATCGCCGACCTGGTGCGGGTGGAAAGGATCAAAGACATCGCCGACTTGCGGGACGAGAGTGACCGGCATGGACTATCCATCGCCATCGAACTCAAGCGCGGCGCCCAACCCAACAGGGTGCTCAACCAGCTGTACAAGTTCACCCAGTTGCAGAGCACCTTTGGGGTCAACATGCTGGCCCTGGTGGATGGCGAGCCGCGCATCCTGCCCCTCAAGCGGGCGCTCCAGGTCTACATCGAACATCGCCGCCTGGTCATCACTCGCCGCACACAGTTCGAGTTAGATAAGGCCCGGCGCCGGGCGCACATCCTGGAGGGTCTGCGCATCGCCCTGAGCGCCCTGGACGCCGTGATTCAGACCATCCGCCAGTCGCCCAGCGCCGACGAAGCCCGCACCCGCCTGATGCAGCAGTTCAGCCTGACCGAGGTTCAGGCTCAGGCCATCCTGGACATGCAGCTGCGCCGCCTGGCGACCCTGGAGCGCCAGAAGATCGAGGAAGAATATACCCAGGTGATGCAGACCATCGCCTACCTGGAGGATTTGTTGGCCCATCCGGCCAAGATCATGGCGCTCATCAAAGAGGACGTCCAGGACCTCAAGCAGAAATACGGCGACGAACGCCGCACCCAGGTGCTGGCCGATGTGCGGGAGGAGCTGGAGGAAGAGGACCTGGTCCCTCACGAAGAGGTGCTCGTGTCCATCACTCAGCGCGGTTACGTGAAGCGCGTGCCGGCCAACACCTATCGCGCCCAACTGCGCGGCGGGCGAGGGGTGACCGGCATGGCCACGCGCGAGGAGGACGCGGTTCAATTCCTGTTCGCGGCCAACACGATGGACACCGTGCTCTTCTTCAGCGACCGGGGCAAGGTCTATTCCGAACGGGCCTACCGGGTGCCCGATTCCACCCGCACCGCCAAGGGGATTCCGCTGGTCAATCTGATCAACCTGGCAGCCGACGAACGGGTGACCGCGGTGGTCACGGTGCCGGCGTTCAACCGGGCCGGCTTCCTGACGATGATCACCCGCCTGGGGCGCATCAAGCGCACCGACCTGGCCGAGTTCGAGTCGGTGCGGCCCAGCGGCCTGATCGCCATCACCCTTGACGAGGACGACGAGCTGGGCTGGGTCAAGCTGACCGCCGGCGACAGCCAGTTGATCGTGGTCACCCGGCGCGGGCAGTCGATTCGCTTCGAGGAGTCGGACGTGCGGCCGATGGGGCGGGCTGCCGGCGGTGTGATGGCCGTCCGTCTGGCGGGCGGCGACCGGGTGGCCGGCATGGACGTGGTGGATGCCGCCTGCGACCTGCTGGTAGTCACCGCCCGCGGATATGCCAAGCGCACCCCCCTCAGCGAATACGCGGTGCAGTCGCGCCACGGGCGCGGCATCATCACCCTCAGCCGGAGCAGCCTGGCGATCACGGGACCCGTCGTCAGCGCCCGGGTGGTGAGCGGCGACGACGAGATCGCGCTGATCTCGGCGGATGGCATGGTGCTGCGCACTCAGGTCAGGAACATCTCGCAGATGGGGCGATCCACCCGCGGCACCACGCTGATGCGCACGCGAGCCGGCGACAGCGTGGCCGCCCTGGCCCTGCTGACCCCCCCGGAGATCAAGCAGGCCGGTGGGGAAGAGGGTAACGGCACCGCTGCGGCAGAACTGTCAGCGGATTAGGGGAGCAGGATTCTCCCTCACCCCCAACCCCTCTCCCTCTGGGAGAGGGGAGAATCCACTCCTCCTTCTCCCCATGGGAGAAGGGGGGCAGGGGGGATGAGGGAACAGCGCGCCGCTAAATCGGCGGATACGGCACGTTCCGCCCGGGCCCGGGCGTGGGGAAGTGAGCCGCGCTGAGCAGGCGGTCCACCCGTCGCCGAAACACGTTCAGCTCGGTGCGGCTGATCAGGCGCGCCAGCTGTTTCAGCCAGCGATCGGAGCACTCGGCCAGGCCGGCCTGCAAGCAGCGCAGGTCCGTCAGAATCTGTTCCGGGATGGGTTGGCCGGCAAAGTCCCAGATCACTGTCCGCAGCTTGTTGTCGGGGTGAAAGGTCAGGCCGTGATCGACCATCCAGATCTGTCCCATCTGATCCCGCAGGCAGTGCCCCGCTTTGCGATCGGCGTTGTTCACGACGATGTCGAAGGCGGCCACCTGTTGAAACAGGAACCGGTTGTGATCTCGCAGGGTAAAATAATGGGACTCGAAATCGGCGTCGATGAACAGCTGCACGGCGCCCAACCCGTACTCGCCCTCTCGCAGCACGGTAGGCGGGACGAAACTCCAGCCCAATGCCTGGCACACCGTGTACGCGGCTACCTCGCGCAGGGCCAGGCTGCCCTGGGGGAAATCCCACAGTGAGCGCTCGCCGCGGGCAGGCTTGTAGACGACCAGCACCTTGCTGCCGTTGTAGCGCACGGTCGCCAGCAGGGTGTAGTTGGAGCTCCCCGGCATCAGCCCGTGCACCTTCACCATCTCTCCGTTGGCCAGGACGTCGAGCGCCCGGCCGCCGTCCAGCGGCTGGGTTGAGGCAGGGGCAGGCTCTGCCATACTTCTCACGCCCCTTGCGCTACCCGCTCGTGTCCATTGCTCTTGGGGCAGAAATGACCGTCTGGATCGATGGGCTGGCCACACAGCGGGCAAATCGGCCGGCCGCGCGCCACCACCTGCTTGACGTGGCGGCTGAGCGCACGCATCTGGCCGCGGGTCGTCCAGAAGCGCGCGATCCGGGCCTGTTCCTTCTCCTCTTCGGCAGTCGCCTCCTGGACGATCAGCACCAATGCATCTTCCGACTCGTCGTACCCCAGGCCAATCTGGCCCACCGAAAACAGAACCTCCGCAGGCTCTCGCAGCAGCAGCTCTGAGGTCAGCGGTTCTTCTGTCGGCGATATCTCGTGCGGTGCGCGTCCGGCCAACTCCTCGAGGAATTGTTCAATCCCAAGGGCCAATGCCTCGGCCTGCTGTTTCTCCATCTTCAGCGTGACCGTCTCCGTCCCCTGGCTGGCTTGCAGCAAGAATAGGCGCTGGCCGGGGTCCCCGACAGCGTCAATGGTAATCCGAGCTGGGTGCATATTGATGATGCGATCAGGCATCTGACACTTCCTCGATCATCTATGCAAACCGTGCCCTCATCATAGCACAGAATCCACACCGGGGGAAATGACCTGATTCTCGATCGGGGTCGCATTGTATCGTATGTCAAGTTGTGGTATACTGCTTGAGGAGGGAGGCCACCCGGTGATTAGCAAAACCTGGCTCGAAACCGACACAGGCCCCATCGTGCGGGTGACACTCACGCTGCCCAACAGCATCTGGGCGGACCGGATCTGCGTGGTGGGCGATTTCAACGACTGGAACCGGACGTCGCATCCCATGGAGCGTGACCGGCAGGGCGAATGGCAGCTCACGGTCGACCTGGAGGTGGGCCGGGCCTATCAATTCCGCTACCTGTGCGACGACGAGCGCTGGATGAACGACGGGCAGGCCGACGCCTACGTCCTCAACCCGTACGGCAGCGACAATTTTGTGATCATTACCGATCCTCACTTCAGACGACACAACCAACCAGGAGAATCATGAAGCTGAAGCGTCGGTGGGTGCTGTGGCTTCTGATCATCGCCGGGGTCTGGGTGGTGATCACCCGGTTCACCGAAATCCAGAAACTGCTGGGCATCCTGTCGCTGGGGCAGTGGCAGTGGGTGTTGGCCGCCGCGCTGCTGCAAGTCATTTACTACGTGGTGTACGCCGCCGTCTACCAGGCAGCGCTGCACACCGTGGAGGTGGAAAGCAGGGTCAGCGAGCTGCTGCCGGTGCTGCTCAGCTCGGTGTTCGTGACGGTCGTGACGCCCAGCGGCGGAGCCAGCACCGCGGCGCTGTTCATGGACGACGCGGCGCGGCGCGGCCAGTCGCCCGCTCGCACCGCGGCCGGCTTCGTGTTGGTGCTGGCGGCCGATTTCAGCGCGTTCGTCCTGATCCTGCTGATCGGCCTGATCTACCTGTTCGTGCAGAACGATTTGCAGTCGTATCAGCTGGCCGCCACCGCATTCCTGCTGGTGCTCATCGGCGCGCTGAGCGGCCTGCTGTTGATGGGCTTGTGGCAGCCCCTGCGACTGCGCCAGCTGCTCTGGCGCGCGCAGCGAGCCATCAACCGCACGGCGGCCTGGTTCAAGCGGCCGGCCTGGTTGGCCGACGACTGGGCGGACCGGAACGCCAGCGAGATCAACGAGGCGGCGCTGGCGATGGTCACCTACCCGCAGCGCGTGTTCCGCACGCTGACGATTGCCCTGTTCACTCACCTGATCAGCCTGGCCACGCTGTATGCCCTGTTTCTCGCCTTCCGGCTGCCCATCCAGTTCGGTCCCCTGGTGGCCGGCTTCGCGATGGGCCAGTTGTTCCTGATCGTTTCACCCATCCCCTGGGGCATCGGGGTGGTCGAGGGCGTGATGGTGCTGGTCTATACCTCGTTGGGTGTGCCCACCGAAACCGCCGCCGTGGTCACCCTGGCTTACCGGGGATTGTCGCTGTGGCTGCCGCTCGGCATCGGCTTCTTCCTGCTGCGCCGGGTCAAGGCCTTCGGCGCCCAGGAATACTCCCGCGCCGAGTTGAGCAGCGTTCGGGCGGTGGCACTGCTCACGGTGTTGATGGGCCTGGTCAATCTGGTGTCGGGGCTGATACCCATCCTGCCCAGTCGCCTGGCGCTGATCGAACAGCTCTCGTGGCTGGGTTTCAGCCGCGGCAGCTATCTCACCATCACCCTGGCCGGCTTCGCCCTGCTGCTGCTGGCGCAGGGCCTGTGGCGGCGCAAACGCATAGCCTGGTTCCTGACGTTGATCGTGCTCGACGTCTCCATCATCGGCCACTTGCTCAAGGGGCTGGATTACGAAGAGGCGATCGCGGCGGCGGCCCTGGCCGCCTGGCTGTGGTACCTGTACCCTCATTTTCACGCCCGCTCCGACGTGCCGTCGAGCCGGCAGTTCGCGCACGCGCTGGCGGCTGCGGTGGGTTTCATCCTGGCCTACGGCACGCTGGGCTTCTATCTGCTGAGCCAGCAGTTTCAGGCGCCGTACACCGTGGGGGGCGCCTTCTTACAGACGCTGACCATGTTCTTCACTTTCCGCAATCCCGGCGTGGAGCCGGCGACCGGTTTTGGGCAGTACTTCGTCGATTCGATCTACATGGTAGGCGCTGCCACGTTTGTCTACGCAATCTTCGTGGGACTGCGGCCGCTGGCCGTTCGCCAGCCGGCCACGCCGGCCCAGCGCGAGCACGCCTGGTACATCGTGTCGACCCATGGCTGCTCCTCGCTGGCCCGGCTGTCGCTGCTGCCCGACAAATCCTATTACTTCAGCGCCGGGGGGTCGCTGGTGGCTTTCGTGGTCAAGGGCCGGGTGGCGCTGGCCCTGGGCGACCCGATTGGACCGCCCGCCGACGCAGCCGCGGCCGTCGCTGGCTACCAGGCCCACTGCGCGGTCAACAACTGGCAGCCGGCCTTCTACCAGGTCAGCCCGGCCCATCTGGAGCATTATCGAGCGGCCGGTTTCGAGACGCTGGGCGTCGGCGAGGAGGCCAGCATCGACCTTCAGGCGTTTGACATGGAGTCGATGGTCGATCCGGCCATACAGTCGAACATCACCGGGCTGTCGAAGCTCGGCTATCGCACCCAGGTGTACGCGCCGCTCCTCCCGGACGGCGTGCTGCACGAGCTGCGGGCCGTGAGCGACGAATGGCTGGCGGCCAGGCGCACCACCGAAAAACACTTTGCCATGGGCTGGTTCGACGACGATTACCTGCGCACCACCCGGGTGATCGCCGTGCACAACCCAGAGGGGTTGATCGTCGCCTTTGCCAACATCCTGCCCGAATACTGCTGCCGCGAGATTGTGGTCGACCTGGTACGCCAGCGCCACGAAGCCCCGGCCGGCATCGCGGAGTTCCTGTTCGTGAATCTGATCCAATGGGCGGCCGGCCAGGGGTATGCCTGCGTGAATCTTGGCCTGGCCGTTGCGCCGGGCGCGGACGAGCCTGAGCGCGCCGACGACTGGTTCAGCGGGCGATCGGTGCACTACATGGTTCAACACCTCAAGCAGCTGTACACCGCCACGGGAGAGCGCGCCTTCAAGGAGCAGTTCGGCCCCGGATGGTCCGCTCGCTACCTGGTGTATCCCGGGCGCGTCAGCCTGCCGTCGGTGGTGCTGGCGCTGATCCGGGCCAATTCGGACGATGGCTTCTTGTGGAGCTATCTCAAGGATATGGCCAGCCCCACGCGTTGAGCGGCGGCCGGCCCCAAGGTAACGCCTATGGCATGCCGAATCCTTGCGGTGGTACTGGCGCTGGTGCCGTTCCTCGTGCTGGGCTGTGCCGGGCCGGCTGCCGCGCCCGGCTCACCGCCGGTCGCAGCTGTGCCCGCCACCCCCAGCGCGGCGACCTCCGGCACCGAACCGGCCGGCCCGCCTTCGCTGGCCCCGGTCGTGCCGGCATCCACGGCTGCCTCTTTCGGCGGGTCGCCCGCGACCCCCTCTGTTGGTGGGTCGTCGCCCGTGGCCACGCCCGATCCCTACCTGAGTGCCCGGCTGCACATGGTGGACACGCAAATGCGGGCGCGCGATATCACCGACCCAAGCGTGCTGGCAGCCATGGAAAAGGTGCCGCGCCACGAGTTCGTGGCGCCCGACACCCTCGGCCAGGCCTACTACGATTTTCCGCTGCCGATTGGCTTTGGCCAGACCATCTCGCAGCCCTACATCGTGGCTTTGATGACGCAGCTGCTCGCCCTTAAAGCCGGCGACAAGGTGCTGGAAATCGGCACCGGCTCGGGCTACCAGGCGGCCGTCCTGGCCGAGTTGACCGACCGCGTCTACACGATGGAGATCATCCCCCAGCTGGCGGAGAGCGCCCGGGCGACGCTCGACCGGTTGGGGTATCAGAGAGTCGTGTCGAAGCAGGGGGATGGCTACGACGGCTGGCCGGAGGAGGCGCCCTTCGACGCGATCATCGTCACGGCTGCGCCCGATCACGTCCCCCAACCCCTCCTCAGGCAGCTGGCGGATGGCGGCCGCATGGTGATCCCGGTCGGGCCGGTGGGCGGCTATCAGAGCCTGTGGCTGATCACCCGGCACGGCGGCGAGTTCAAGAACTTCGACTGGGGAGGGGTGAGCTTCGTTCCGCTCACCCGTGCCGGGCAGCCGGCGCCGTCGGCGGAGCCGCCGCTGCGCGTGCCGTAGGAAGTGAAAGATCCGGCCTATGGACAGCTGGAGCATTGAAGACTGGAAGCAGGCCCTGGCCGAGCGAGGCACCGACCGGGAGCGAGAGGCCTACCAGCGCCTGGGGCAGTACCTCTATCCTCAGGCGCGCTGGTTCCTGAGCGCCCGGGCCGCCTCTCAGCCCTACCTGGCCCGGCTGTCGTATCCCGAACGAGATGACCTGGCGCGTGAGTTCGTCCAGGAGGCCCTGAGCCGGGTCTGGCAGCACTACGCCGGTTTTGGTTGGCGCTCTCACGTAAGAACCTGGGCGACTGCGATACTAATCAGGTGTATGAAGCAATTCTTCCGAAAGCGCGCCCGCCAGAATGAGCTCTCGGTCAGCTTCGAGGAACCTCAAGCCGACGCGGTGCTGGACGCGGTCGAACACATAGCGATGAATACCCCCGATGTCCGGTCGCCCGGGCCGGAGGGCGCGCTGGAGCAGCAGGAGCTGATGTCGGCAGTGGAGGCGGCCCTGTCCCAGCTGAACAGCCGGCAGCGCTACTGCGTCATCCAGCTCTTCGTGCAAAATCGCCCCGCCCAGGAGGTGGCGCGTGACCTGGAGACCTCGACCGACAACGTGT
>Ga0315282_10003794_pt1 | contig 26879 bp, 25 predicted proteins | sample YL17G07_20_MG_FD_203693 | JGI IMG/M metagenome (GOLD analysis project Ga0315282, IMG submission 203693) | Sediment microbial communities from Yellowstone Lake, YNP, Wyoming, USA - YL17G07_20 | ecosystem: Environmental > Aquatic > Freshwater > Lake > Sediment | place: USA: Wyoming | collected...
CAATAGTCCTCATAAGATACACCAACGAACCTCTCTACGACAACTTCAAAAAAGCATATATCCACAATGAAACCATTCAATAGAACGCGAACAGCACAACTCTAACCTGCAACTGCACAGCACCAACATCTTCATTTGTCTTTGAACTCGTCTCAGCTCCTTCTCCCAATACTTCTTAGTTCTGGGTCTTCTTTTGAAGTGCTCCGAACGCCACTTCCATAGAAACTCCTTTAGGTTCATTCTTTCAAAGTCTCTCCCCTCAATTTTGCTCAACAACTGCGCCTCCTAGAATATTGACCAAACCCCTCTATTCATGACGTCGTCAGGATCAAAAGCCGTCTTTATTTTCGAAGCAAGTTCTGAATAACTTGAAATAGTTCCGATTTCGCCACGCCTCGTCCAACCGTATTTTGCATCGATGGCTAGACCCATATCTGTTATCTCCCTCACGAATTTCTCAGCAAATCTGGGGGCGATCTCTTTAATTAATCTGGGATCAACTGGATGACCCGCAATTGCGGCCTCTATCAATGTGTAATGTCCACTCTGAGAGGGGTAGAGTATCATGCTTCTGTTGACCTCAAAATCGCTCTCGTCCGGATCCCCGAGCACAGGATCATTCATGTACAGTAGGGTCAGACGCTTCCAGTATTCAGCAACGTCATATATAGGAGCCCAAACCATCCCTCCTGGTGCTCCAACAGTACCAGGATACCCGAAATACCTCATAGTGTACTCCGAATATAGAGATGAGGTCATGTTCAGGTGGCTGTCCACGAACATCTGGTAAAACGGCAACTGATCCGTTATTACCCTTCCACCATATTTGTTCGCGATCTCTCTTACTACCTTCTCCTCAAACTTGATCCTTCTTTTAGTTCCTTGAAGGCTCAGTATTAACATAAACTCGGGATGTATCTTGTTCTGGCGATATGCCACCTCTGGGGAATCGGAAAAGTACCCGATATACTTGAAGCCTGCATACAAGCTGGAGCCTGTGCATACCTCCGCGTGTAAGAGTTCGATGTATGCCTTAATTGTGTTATCTATATCGTCAAATGCGACCCAAAACGGCCATACGTTCTCGTCAAGGGGGTGGCATTTTATGGTGACCTGCGTCACTATCCCTAGGGCACCTTCGGCGTATCTGGGAATGTGCCCCAGGTCTGGTCCCGGGCCGTGGGGCCAAATTCTTTTTTGCGCGCGACAGTCTGCCAGGCTACCAGTCCTAAGCATCGTACCGTCAGGCAGAACCATCTCGTAACCAACTATCTGGCGCTCAATATGACCTAGCCTAGCCGTCGCCTTGCTACAGCAACCGTGAGTGAAGTGTGAACCTAAATAAATTGAGGAGCAGGCCCCGGGTTGATGTATGAACATTCGTCTCTTCAATAATTCTGACTGCAACTTGAAGTGTGGGCATCCGGCCTCCACAGTCGCTGTAGCGTTCTCCTCGTTGATCTCAATTATCTGATTCATTCGTGCTAGGTCAACTATTATTCCGCCGCAGCGTGGTAGTGTCCACCCAAATATGTTTAGACCTGAGCCATATGGTATGACGGGTATTTTAAACCCTCTTGCCACCCGGATTATGTTTTGCACCTCTGAGCTATTTTTCGGTAAAACCACGATGTCAGGTCTTCTCGTCTCCCAGCCGAAACGTATGTAGGCGTGCATATCCCTTGAATAGGCTATTGTTACAGCCGGATCTTCAGAGACCCACTCCGGCCCAACTATGTCGATTAGTCTATTTATCAGGTCTTGATCTGCCATATCTCTCAGCTCATTGTAGTGCTCTATCGAGTAGCATCATCACATCCTCAACCTTTACCCCTTCAAACTCTTTGGAGCCGCCGCTAAGGTTTTGAACGCAGAAGGGGCACGCGGTTGCCAGTGTCTGCGCTCCCGTTGTTTTGGCCTCGGCTAACCTTTTCCTAGCAGTTTCAACGGCAAGCTCGGCAAATTCTTCCCTCACACCCTCCTCACCACCGCAACAGAATGCATTGATCCGATTTCTTGGCATTTCGACCAGTTTCGAGGAGATTAATCTCAGAACCTCTCTCGGCTCCTCGTAGATCGGGAATGGTGCGAGATGCCGACCTAGATAACAAGGGTCATGATACGTCACGTTTCCTTCTATCGGCTTTAACTGGTTCTTCAAGTCCTTAAGCAGTGGCGATACGACCTGCAGAGCGTGAAGCACCTCAAAACGAGGGGGTGCTAACCCGTACTCCTCCCCCTCCTTAAACGCTCGAAGACACCCCGCACACGTGAATATTACCTTCTCGGCGCCAGAGCGCTCCAATGCTTGAATGTTGTGCTTCAAACTCTCCTTGGCTACAGCTGTAACGCCGCCTCTGAAAAGCGGTCCCCCGCAACACCACTCATTGTTATAGAGTAGCCCGACTTTAACGCCCAGTTTATTGAGCACACTGAGGGTAGCCTTTGCTATTTCTTTTTGTCTGTAAGATGAGGTGCAACCAACAAAATACATGATCTTTGCATTTTTTGGAGGGTTAATGCCATCAGGCAACCAATCGAATCTTTTTCTGTCTAACTCGCCGTATAAGTTATGATGTTTTTTCACGTTTTCCATCATTCTCTTGTATGCTGGCGTGGGACCGATTTCTGTGACGTACTTTTCTCTCAACTTCTCAATGATCTGGAGGGGATGGCACCGGTTGATGTTCTCACATAGTGCCTCGCACGCCCCGCAGGTAGTACAAGTGTAGAGAATGTGCTCAACGGTTTTACTCCAGGGCAGTCTGCCCTCTACTATCCCCCTGGCTATCTCCATCCTTCCTGATGCGTAATAGGCCAAGAATCTGAAGGCGTCTCCGCTTGGGCACTGGTACACAAACCGCTCATCCCTCGCGTCTGGGAAGAAAACCCAACGGCAGTAGCTACACTTGTAGCAACGCAACATGTCCTCGTAGTAATCCTCAAGTGTTCTGCGAACCATAGGGAAGATGTACGTCTGTTTTAGGGATTTTTCAGTTTTTTTCCCAATCATGCGCCTCAGCTCCTAGAGCATCAACTTCCCCGGATTCATGATATTGTTGGGGTCTATGATGTGCTTGATCTTCTTGATGGTTTCATGATAAGTTGGTGCCCTATTGTACATCAACTCGACCATAATACCATAAGGTCTGCTGAAATACGCCCCCAGTTTCGCGAGTTCTCTGCAGGCACTCATATAGAGGGAGCACGCTCTGCCCGTGTCCCTAGGATCACTAAGATCGCGCGCAAAGCTGAAGGCATAATGCAGACGACCATTGCCGTCCGAAGGCACCGCCGTGCATCCAATGTCCTCTTTTGGATAACCGTGCCTCTCCGCCAAGTTGAAAGCTGCTTTATTGTAGACCGGGATGTCTTCCACAGATGCGATAAAGGGGATCGTGTTTCTTGCCCCTTTGAACTGTGACCATTTCGGCCATCCTTCTGGGTCTTCTATCTCCTCGAGAAGCTTATTATCACTGCCCGGGACCTCAGGCAGCTCCGAGGAGATTGTTACCTCAAATTTGCTCATCAGCTCCCTCAGATCTTCCTCCTGATACTCGACCTCATCCTCCCTTCCACGCAAAGTCATGATTAGTGTCCATGGTGGAAGCGATTCTCTCAGACTTATTACTTCTTGAGGGTATCTATCCGCCAGCACCAGTGCCAGGTCCATTTTATTCATCATGACCATCTCTTTTTCGTAGCGCAACCGTTTTATTTCATAAATTACCCTGAAGGAGTCTTCAACCTTGGAAAACGGCAAGAAGAGTATCTTCTCGGACTCCCTTCTTGCCTTTAGCTTTACCCAGCTCTGTGTAACAATCCCTAGCGTTCCTTGAGATTGGAACCAAACGTAACTCAGAAGACCTGCAAACGGAGCACCAAATGCATGACAGTACGGCTTCTCTGCCGTGGGCATGGATGCTGTGCCGGTCTTCAGGGTCTCGCCGTTGGGTAGAACGACGCTCATTGTTGTCAGGTTCTCCTCGCCGTAACATGTCCACGCGTACAGTGGTGCGAAGTCCAAATATGTGGATAGAACAGAGGCCTCAGAAGGTAACTCGACAGGTGTCAAGACCCTCAGACCATGTTTTTTTACTTCGCCCTGAAGCTGTTTGAAAGTGACGCCTGCTTCAATTGACGCCATCCACGCCCTGTCATCTATCTCCAATATCTTATTCATCTTACTTAGGTCTACAACCAATCCGTTTAGTGCCGGTACTGCGCCACCTTGATTGTTGGTGCCGGACGAGCGCGGTGTTAATGGTATATGGTGTCTGTTTGCAAGCCGTACGACCTCTTGAACATCCTCGTTACAGGTTGGCTGCACAACACAGATGGGCATCACGGGCCTCGTGAAGCTCTGATCCTTTGAGAATCCTTCCAACTTTTTTGTATGGGTTATGACATTTTTGGAGCCGACTATTTTGGAGACATCTTCGATGATATGTTCTTTGGTTAAGAGCAACACTATATTCAAACCCTCTGTTACAAATTATTCTCTATTTGATCCCAAACCTCAGGGTCTGATTCGCAAAGCTCCTGAGCGCATGTCAAAACCTCGAATATCGTCGTCCAGTCGCTCAGTGCCAGACTAGAAATGTACTCGATTTTGTTTCTCTTATCGGAAAGCGCCCATATGACTCTATGGTAGCCTAGTAATAGCTCTTTGAAGAGATCGAGCGGCATCTCAACCTTTAGACAGGGCTTGCTCCCTTTCCTGAACCTGGCATAAAAATTGCCCTTATTGAGCCCTATACACATTGTAAAATGGTCTGGTACAGTAATCTCAATCAGCTCTTTACCGTCTAGAATGCTGGCAGAATATCCTCTTGTTCTCGACCAACCCGTAGGGTCCATTGCCAAATTTGGTGGTGGAAATGGCCCCGCACCGGGGTACGGACATGGTCCACCGAGGAAGGTTCTAAACGGCTTGAGTCTTCTTTGCAATTCATCATCGTTGTTCAAGTAATTTGTGTACTTCTCCACGAATTTTGTTATAACGTCTGGTGATGACATCCACATTCACCACGCTAATCCTTCAGGCATTAAGGGGGATCAACTCGTTCCATGGATCTCTCCAGCTAATGGTGGGAGGTCACAGTTTCAGCGAACCCACCGGGTCTTGCGTTGAGTAGGTTGTGCTTCATTCCAAACAGTACAGCCTTCAAACGTTCCCTTACCCATCTCAATTCCTCGTGGTCAAGTTCCTTAAGCGATAGGGCCTGCCAAGGACATGCGCTAATGCACTTGGGATCTCCCCCACAGAGATCGCATTTTATTGCCACTTTCTTTAACGGATTCACCCAGACGGCGCCAATGGCTCTGGTTGAACAGGTGTTTACGCAATCACCGCAACCTGTACACTTACTCTCATCTACGACAACAATGCCCTTTTCGTTTCTGTACTTCGCGTGCGATTTGCAAACGTTTATGCAAGGCGCGTCGAAGCATTGAAGGCAGACGATTGGAAGATCCAGGGCGGGCTCCGCTCTGATGCATCTGATTCTAGAAACTACCCTACCAAAACGTCCTTCACGACGGCCTGCGCATGTGGCCTCGCATATCCCGCATCCGGTGCACTTGGAGTAGTCCACATAGATCTGTGGGATTTTAGATGGTACGGAAGAACTCATTTTTTAACCTCCTGAGGTGGGTGGCAACATGTCTACAACATCTCCATCATGAACTATTGTGTCCAATCCTTGGAGAAACGAGATACTTCTGCCATTCAGAAGCACGCTTATGTAGCTCTTTAAACGCCCGTCCCTATCCAACAACGCGTTTCGCAAATTCGAACCACATTTGCGAAGGATCTCCTCTAAGAGCATGGAAATAGTGGTCCCATCTTCTATGGTTAGAGCCAACTCCTCCAGATTTGCAGCCTCTCGAAGAGATGAAAAAAACCTGATTCGTACGTTCATCTTTAGCCCTCCTCACCCTTTAGAACGAAGTCAAGCCCGAGCTCCCTCAGTTTTTCATCCGGAGGAAGACCGGTCTCTTTGTTCCAACCTCTGTGGCTATAGTACTCATCGAGCATGTGATCCAACTCTACCACATGTCCCTTGGCGGGACCATCCGGCGCAGGTTCCTTTAGTAGCCGCTCCGGCAGCCTATCATCTTTTCTAGACAGACCGTGTCGGGCGTTGTACATTCGTTCCATGTTCACTATTCTTTCTCCGATGACCTTCAGATTGGCGATCGAAAAATCAAAGCCCGTGGCGGCAGTCAACGCAATCGAGAGCTCCTCCCAGTATGTTTTCGCAGGAGGATAGGTCGATCCAATGGCACATATCACCGAGCTATCGACGACCGCCTTGAAGTCCTCAAGGATTTTGACCATATAGCCCTTGTGTTTGAAGGCCAGCGGGTCTGCTGCCTCAGGGAGCCTTTCAGCCCCTACCCTCTCCTTGAGCAGGTTAACGAACGCCTCTGGTAAGCCGTCAAGGTCTGAGGCCACTCGAAGATGATCGGCACCTCGTGACGCCACTGCGTGAGCAAGCCCCATAGACTTCTGAGCCCGCCCGTCCTGTGAAGCCAACTCCATTCCCTTAACAATCATCGCGTATGGCTTGGCAACCTCTCCTATCCTCTCTGCAACGCGTTTGGTCCCCTCTGCCAATATATCACCTATGCCTTCTCGCCTAGCTATCATATGGACAAGATCTATTGCTGCCTCTACATTTCCCCACCTCAAATCCGTTAATGGTGCTATGTCCTCGTCCTTTAGGATGCCCTTCTCGTACAGTTCCATTGCCATGGCAATGGTTCCTCCGGTGGAAATAGAGTCCATCCCGTACATGTCTACGAGGTTGTTCAGGTAGATCAACATATCAAGGTCGGAGTTCCATATCATTGCACCCAAGGAGTCCAACGTCTCGTATTCTGGACCGTCAGTCAAAGTAATAACTCCCGGTAAAAGCTCGCCGTAGCAAGCCCTCCTCGAGCCGATGCAGCAGGCCCAACAAGCTCTGTCCTTCACTCTCCTTGTCGCCTTTATAGTCATGCCACCAATCGCTTTGGCGTTTGGAAACTGACCTGTTTGGAAGTTCTTGGTGGGAAAACGTGCTATGGCATTCATTGGATCCACTAGTAGCTGAGTTGTAAAGCCCTTCGTGAGGGGATCGTTCTTAATCTCCTCCCTTATCTGTTCGGAGACTGCAAATAATTTTTCAACGTCGTGCACCTCGACCGTCTTCCCCCGCGCGGCAACAATTGCCTTTAGGCGCTTAGAGCCGTAGACTGCGCCCATTCCAGCCCTAGCTGCAGCCCTGAATCTTCCGGTCATGACGCCCGCAAATCGAACCATGTTTTCTCCTGCCTGTCCGATGCAGGAGACCTGAGCTGCAGGGTCTCCTACCTCCTTGGTCAGGATTTCAGTGGTTGAAAAAACATCCAACCCCCATATGTCGGAGGCGTCTCTCAATTCTGCTTTTCCATCCGATAAAAAGAGGTACACAGGATCTTCCGATTTATTCTTAAATACTACCGCATCAAAGCCTGACTCCTTTAAGGCGTTCCCAAAGTGTCCGCCGGAGTTGGCATCGCCCCAAATACCGGTCAATGGAGACTTTGCAGTGACCACATACCGGCCAGACATTGGAAAGACAGTACCATTCAAAGGACCTGCGCTGACTATTAGCACATTATCAGGTCCTAAGGGATCAGTTTGAGGGCCTGTATTATCGAACAAGATCTTTCCTGCAAGTCCTCGCCCACCGATAAAGTTTGTTGCAAGACCGGCAGGCAACTCCTTTGGTACAAGTTTCTTTCTTAGTAAGTCAACCCATAGAATCTGACCAGTGTAACCTTTCAAGGTCAAAATGGAACACCGATATATCTCTTTTTGTTCTACCATATATATCCCTTATGGTCGATAAGTCTTCGTTAACTGCTAGTTTAATACGTTGCACTCAGTTTATGGCTCATTGAGAATATTTATATGTAATGTTGTAATAACCTTTATTATGTACCTTTGGGAAAAAGTTTCGAATTATTTAAAGAATTCCCCCTCTAAGTTATCAATTGTACATATACTCTTGAAGTACGGGCTAAAGATTACTGAAGATGGTAAAATATGTCTGGATGAAGTAGAGATCCCGGATACAAAGATTGCAAAAGTTTGTGGCGCTGAAAGGAGGGCAATTAGAGAGACCGTCAAATTTATAAGGAATGAGCCCGAACTTGCAAAGCTTTTTGAAAGACTTAAACCTGCCGGAGCATCGCTGGAGGATATCGCATACTTTTTTGGATATGGCATTCTCAAAATCCACGCCGATCCAAAAGTTATAGGCGTCATTTCCAGCGTTACCACTTTGTTGGCCAAAGAAAACATAGGCATAATGCAGATAATCTCAGAGGATCCCAGTTCGACACCAAACCCAATGCTGGTAATAATCACGGATCAAATGATACCTGGAAAATTACTATCCCAATTTCTATCAATAAAGGGAATCCGGGACATTATTTTTCCATCCACGGTCTGACCTCGAATTTTTCGCCCAAACCAATTTTTTACCCACATTCAAGGTCATTCACAGGAGTTGACAAAAAAGAGGGACCATTAAGTCAAAGCTATAATGTTATGGGTTTACTCGAAATGCTGTTAAACTGGAGTGACGTCCTCCACCGGTTAAAACCGGTGGCTTCCCGCCTCAATGCTCAGGCTTACCATCCCTTTCAGGGACGGCAGAGGCCCATGCTCCATGGGCGTATTCACCCCCGTCCGGGGGCATAGTTCAGCCATAAGAGGCCGAGCCTCCTTATCAGTAAGGCGGAGTTCTCATCCCTTTGGAGGTCAATACCGCAGTTCGGGCAGATGTGCTGCCTCTCGCTCAGATCCTTAGGGACCCACTCAAGGAGAAAGAAAACGGGAAAGGAAAAAATGTAACAATTATAAAATTATGGTAGGCCGGCTATTATTAGACTCATCAGCGCTTTCTGTGCATGAAGACGGTTCTCTGCCTGATCAACAACAACGGAATGTGGCCCATCTATAACGTCGTCATCGACCTCGAATTTTCTATTGGCAGGAAGGCAGTGCATGTATATGGCATTCTTCTTGCATTTATCCATCAGTTCAGAGGTCATTCGCCATTCTTTGAATTTTTCTCTATGTGTCAGCTCTTCCTGATCGCTTATTTGGCGATACTTCCACGAACAATAACTTTTTGGATACACAATGTCCGCACCTTCCACAGCACTTGCCATATCATCAATTATTTCAAATTTAGTGCCATTTTCCTTTGCGCATGACTTGGCATAGGAAAGGATCTCTTCGTCCAACCCGAATCCAGGCGGATGGGCCAGTACCACCTCCATTCCAAATTTTGTTGCTAATAGAATGTCCGTTTGGGCCACGGAGACTGGTTTTGGAGGGCCTGGAGCATAAGCCCAGCTGTAAACAAATTTTTTATTGTTGAAAGTTCCAAATTTTTCTTTGATAGTTAACAAGTCGGCCATACCTTGGCAAGGATGGAACTTATCGCATTCCATATTTATGATAGGCACTGTTGAATACTTTGCGAACTGCTTTAAAGTATTATTGCCATCACCATACTTCCCTGAACGTGGGATGTATCTTATTGCCAAGCCGTCAGCGTACCGACTCAAGACCTCTGCAGTGTCCTTCACCTCTTCAAACGAGTATATGGTTTCGGGTGTGATGAACATCCCATGTCCGCCTAGTTGGGTCAACCCTGTTTCAAATGAGGCGCGTGTGCGCAAAGATGCGTTGAAGAAAAGCAGTGCGACCGTTTTATTTCGCAGGTAATTCGTCTCTTCGTTCATCATGTGTTGAAGCTTAAGTTTTTCTGCAACGCGCAGCACCGTCTCCAGTTCTTCTCTGGACCATTCAATCTCTGGTGAGACCCAGTCTCTTCCGCGCAACTGTGACTTTACCAATTCTTCTGCACCCGTTATAAAAACGGTTTGGCACACATATATACGTTTTGGTACATATTATTACTATTTAACACATGACGCCTATAGTCCTAGCATTCGTCTTGAAAAACAAATTTTATGTGTATATAATGTGGCCAGTCGTATGCTTTGCGCCTTAATTAACGATGATAACATTGTTAGGGACGAAGAGAATTAAAAGATGGTAATGAATGGAGTTTGCCTTGACCGGGACTTTGTGGTCGCCGTCAAAGAGTGCCCTACATTATTGTGGTCGCGCTACTTATTTTGGGTCAGCCATCGCCGTGTGCTTCTCCAAAGTCGTATTATGACGGTTTGCGGTATTCAACATCAAGACTAGGATTTCTATTTATGGCGTTAAGGCGGTGGCGGCGGCTGTGGGGAAGGAGCACCGCTCACGGTTGCGGATCCTGATGAGGGTAAGGGCGGGTAAGCAGAACTTCTTGCCTCTTTATCGAAGTATTCCTTGACGTTGGGTCGGGTGTAAAAGAGAATTATGCGTTTAACAGTAGTCCAAACATGTTGTAGAACATAAGAGAGGAGAGAACGCCCAGCACTCCGATTATCATTGTGAGATATCTAGCCCCCCATACCCTTGAAGGGGCCTTAGGGAGCGTCATTAGGGTATATGGTGCATCCTTTTGAGGGATCATCACCATAAGCCTTTTTAAGATCATGCATCGAGTGATAATCAAGATTTTGGAGGATTTTAAATGGCGAAGTGCCCGAAGTGTGGAAAGAACGTCGATAAACCAACTAAGACCTGGAAGTTAGCTCCAAAAGGAAAGAAAGCGATTAATATAGGCCTTTACAAGTGCGCAGGATGCGGTACGTTCTTCAGGGCTGCAATGAAGTAAGCCCATTCCTTTTTTCTTTCTTTTTTATTTTTTATTTCATCATCGTTTTTTAACTTTGCTTGCCCTCTGCAAATAGTAATCGTAGCCGTCAATCAGGCCCTGCTTGCTAGCCTCCAAGATGTTCGTGGACACGCCCACCGTTATCCAGTTTGACCTGCCGTCCGAGAACTCAATGAATGACCTGACGGACGAGGCCGTGCCCTCCGCAGTCTCGGCTATTGAGACTTTGTAGTTTATCAGCTGTATCTTGTTTATCTCAGGGAAGAACTCGGTCATCGCTTTCCTGAGAGCCCTGTCCTGCGCGTTCACCGGGCCGTTGCCCTCCGAGACGACGTATATCTCCTTGTCTCCGACCCTTATCTTTATGGAGCTCTCCGCCGCGAAGCCGCCGTCCCTCGACTCGCTTATCGTCCTCCACTGCAGGACCGAGAAGAGCTTGCGGTACGTCCCAAGCTCCTTTGCCATCAGGAGGTAGAGGGAGCCGTCGGCGCCCTCGAGCTGGTACCCCTGATACTCCATCTCCTTTATCTTGCTGAGCAGCCTCGTCACGACCGGGTCCCCCTTCGTGACGCGCAGACCGAACTCCTTCGCCTTGGCGAGTATGTTCGCCTTTCCGGAGAGTTCGGAGACTGAGAAGAGCCGCAGGTTGCCCACCTGATCTGGATCAATGTGCTCATACGCGGCACGGTTCTTTATGACAGCATCAACGTGAACCCCTCCCTTGTGCGCGAAGGCGTTCTCACCAACGTACGGCTGGTAGGAACTGGGGTGCATGTGGAGCATCTCGTAGACGTATAGGGAGAGGGGTTTGATGGACTTTAACCGACTCCTTGGTAATCGAGAGGTCCGGATCCCCATCTTCAACTCAAGGGCAGGTATTATCTGGCAAAGGTCCGCATTCCCGCACCTCTCGCCTATGCCGTTTATGGTCCCCTGAACATGCTTCGCCCCCGCGAGAACGCCCATCAGAGAGTTTGCCACACCCGTCCCCGAGTCATTGTGGCAATGAAGCCCCACGGGAATGTTGAGGGATGAGACGACCTCCTTCGTGATCTCTGAGAAGACATGGGGGAGGGTTCCTCCGTTGGTATCGCAGAGGACGACGGTCTCTGCACCGGCATCAGTTGCCGTCTTTATGATGTTCATGGCGTAGTCCTTATTGTTCTTGAAGCCGTCGTAGAAGTGCTCGGCGTCAAATATCACCTTCAGGCCGTGATCCTTCAGATACTTTACCGAGTCGTAGACCATCTCCGTGTTTAACTCAAGGGTGGTTTTGAGGACGGTCTTGACGTGCAGGTCCCAAGCCTTGCCGAATATGGTAACTGTGCGGACGCCGCTGCTCACCAGAGCGTTCAGGTTCTGGTCGGCTGAGCTCTTTATGCCGCTCCTACGCGTGCTCCCGAAGGCGACGACCTCCGTGTTCTTCAGGGGGAGATCCTTCACCCGCTTGAAGTACTCCTCGTCCTTCGGGTTTGAGCCGGGCCACCCGCCCTCTACAAAAGAGATCCCGAATTCATCAAGCTTTGCGGTTATTCTGAGTTTGTCTTGGAGGGAAAAGATCACGTCCTTTGACTGCGCGCCATCGCGCAGTGTCGTGTCGTATATCTCAACGAACTTCGATTTGGTAATCCCCCATTAATTACCCCTCGACGACAGTGATGGATAACCTCTAAGATTAATAACTTTTTTGGTTTGTGCAGCAATTTTCGTTAAAAATTCAATCAACAGTTATGAAATAAAACCAAAACAAAAGATGAGGGAGATTATTTCTCCTGCCCCATCAGGCGCCTGACTTCCTTCCCGGTCTTCTCGATTGGGTGCTTTGAGGACTCTTCCATCAGCACCTTCAGTCGCTTGTTGCTCTCCTCCGGGTTGCTCATCCACTCCTTCGCGAAGTTGCCCTTCACTATGTTGTCGAGTATTAGAAACATCTTGGCCTTTGTCTCCTCGTCTATGACCTTGGGACCGTAGACGAGTCCGCCGTACTTCGCCGTGTCGCTGACGCCCTTCAGCATCCCCTCCATTCCGCCCTGGAAGATCAGATCCATTATGAGCTTGGCCTCGTTACAGACCTCGAAGTAGGCAAGTTCTGGCTGGTAGCCGCTCTCCACGAGAACCTCGAAGCCCGTCTTTATGAGCTCCATCAGTCCACCAACGAGGACGCACTGCTCGCCGAATATGTCCGTCTCGGCCTCCTCCTTGAAGGTGGTCTCGATGACACCCGGCCTAGTCGAACCGATGGCTTTTGCCCACGCCAGCACCTCCTTCCACGCCTTCTTAGAGCAGTCCTGGTAGACCGCCACCAGCGCCGGAACGCCGTAGCCCTTCAGGTACTCCTCCCTCTCCCTAATGCCAGGGCTCTTTGGGGCGACCATTATGACGTCGACGTCCTTCGGCGGCTTGATTAGACCGAAGTGGATGTTGAATCCGTGGGAGAAGCCCAGTATCTTCCCCTTGGTCAGGTTGGGTGCGACCTCTTTCTTGTATACCTCAGGCTGGTGGACATCCGGTATGAGCATTATTATAAGGTCAGCCAGCTTGGAGGCTTGATCGATGTCGTAGACCTTGAAGCCCTCGCCCTCAGCCCTCTTCCACGAATTGCTACCCTTCTTCAGGCCGATTATCACATTCAATCCGCTGTCCTTCATGTTTAGAGCTTGGTGCCTGCCCTGGCTGCCGTATCCGAGCACGGCTATAGTCTTGCTCTTGAGAGCAGACAGATCAGCGTCACTGTCTTTGTAGATGACCGCCATACGTTACACCTTTCCACAGAATAGGACGTACCGCTTTATAAATTTGACCGAACCGGTTTCGCCATCCTCAGTCTCCATTCGACGCGCATTCAATAGTCATCTAACTCAGGCGCCTAAAAAATAGGGAGGCGAGAAGGTGTTTGTGCGGTAAGGGCGCGTTGCGCTGGCGGGCCCGGTGCATCACTCCGCGGTGGACTTTGTACCCCGCCCCAGTGCGACTATGCCGGTCCTTGCCAGCTCAACGATGCCGAACCCCTTCATCAGGTCAAGGAAGGCATTGATCTTCTTGGTATTGCCCACCATCTCTATGACCAAGGAATCCTTGGAGGCATCTATGACCCTACCCCTGAAGATGTTGATGTAGCTGAGGATGTCAGATTTCTTCGACGGATCCTGCGCAAGGACCTTCACCACCGCAAGCTCCCTGTACACCGATTCTGTGGGCTTCAGCTCGGTTATCTTCACCACGTCGGGGATCTTGCTCAGCTGTTTTACCAGTTGCTCCACTATCCTGACGTCTCCCCTCATTGTCATGGTTATCCTGGAGAGGCCCTCCTTCTCCGTGCTGCCCACCGATATCGTATCGATGTTGAACCCCCTCCGCCTGATTAGAGAGGTGACCTTGAAGAGCACTCCCGGTCTGTCCTCTACCAGCGCCGCTATTATGTGCATCTCCTCATCCATACCATACCACCTCTTTGAGACCCTTGCCCGGGGGAACCATCGGCAGAACCTTCTCGTCGGGCGATATGGGCACGTCTAATACTAATGGCATCTCCGCCTTCAGTCCCCTCTTGACCGCGGACTCGAACTCCCTGTACGACTCTATCCGTACCCCCTCCGCGCCGTAGGCCTCTGCCAGCCTCACGAAGTCCGGAACCTTGCCCAGGTCGGTGTGGGAGTACCGCTTGTTGCAGAACATGCACTGCCACTGGCGCACCATCCCCAGCACACGGTTGTTCATGATTATCGAGACCGTGGGTATGCCCTCCGAGACCGCCGTCGCGAGGTCCTGCTCCGTCATTATGAAGCCCCCGTCCCCGTCTATGTTGAAGACGGGCCTCTCGGGGGAGGCGACCTTGGCACCGATGGAGGCGGGCAGACCGAAACCCATCGCTCCAAGACCGCCGGAGGTGATGAAGGTTCTCGGCTCCAGCGCTTGGAAGTGGAGGGCTGCCCACATCTGGTTCTGGCCCACCCCGGTGGTGACTATGGCGTTCCCCGGAATAATGCTCCTGAGAAGTTTCATCAGTTTGCCAGGCCTAAGTCCTTCCTTCTCCTCCTTGTAGTTGGAGATGAAGCGATCCTTCAGCTCCCTAACCCTCTTGGTCCATTCGTTCTCTCCCCTCCTGGATCCCACCTCTGAGAGCTTTTGGTGTAGAATTGAGAGGGTCTTCTTGGCGTCCGCCACTATGGGAACGTCAACCTTGACGTTCTTCCCTATCTCTGCCGGATCGATGTCTATGTGGATGATCTTTGCGTTCTTTCCAAACTCATCCAGCCTGCCTGTAGACCTGTCGCTGAACCTCATCCCCACCGCTATTATCAGGTCAGCCTCCTCTACTGTTGCGTTTGCCTCGCCCCTCCCGTGCATCCCCAGCATACCCATGGAGAGGGGGTGCGTCTCAGGGATGGATCCCTTGCCCATGAGCGAGGTAGCCACCGGGGCCATTATGAGTTCGGCGAGTTTAACCAGTTCCGCGCTGGCGTTGGAGGCTATGACCCCTCCGCCGGCCAGGATTATCGGCCGCTCCGAGCCTATTATCAGCCCCAGTGTCTTCTTGATCGAGTACGGGTGGGGCTCGCCGGACCTCACCGTGTAGCCCTTGATGTTCAGCTTCGCTGAGGCGATGTCCACCTCCTCATAGAACACGTCCTTCGGGAAGTCGATGAGCACCGGACCCATCCTGTTCGTGGAGGCGAGCAGGAAGGCGGTCTTTATGGTGTCGGGTATCTGGGAGGCAGAGGTAACCTGGAAAGCGTACTTGGTTATGGGGTTGACTATGCCCACGATGTCCGCCTCTTGGAAGGCGTCCTTGCCTATCATGGGTCTCGGCACCTGCCCGGTTATCGCGACAACGGGAGAGCTGTCCATGTAGGCGACAGCCAGACCCGTTACCAGGTTGGTGGCGCCTGGACCGCTCGTGGCCGTGCAGACCCCCGGGACGCCCTTGACGCGGGCATAGCCGTCAGCCATATGGGCCGCGCACTGCTCGTGTCGCGTCAGGATGTGTCTAAGGTCGCTCTCGTAGATGGCGTCGTAGAAAGGTATGGTCGAACCGCCAGGTATCCCGAATATTACCTCTACCTTCTCCTTCTTGAGGGAATCCACTATCGCCTTAGCGCCAGACAACTTCACACAAAGACCTCCAGATCAGATCGAAGTGATGGTGCAACAAATGTCACGCCACGGAAAAACGTAGTTGGCAGTAATTATCCCACACCATCACGATCAGCTCCGTAACAGAGTTAATTCCCATCCTAATGATCTAATAAAACTTTCGCAAAATGAAGTTACTGCCCCTTTGTTATGGAGCGCATGAGACCTATCTGCGGGAATCGGAAGACGCCCACTTTCTCCTCCACCACTATAGGGGTGAAGGAATCGATATCAGTGGCGCGCAGAATGGGTGAGAGGAGTTTCTCCGGTCGAGTCTCGTTTACACCCACCCCGGAGGAGAGGGGGGAGAGGGCGGGCATTACCACCACCTTGATGCCCTTGTACTTTCCAACCAAAAAGCACTTGAACTTGTACCGCGAACCGGAGAGGTCCCTTGAGGATACTGCGGGGTGCTCGTGCCCCATTATCACGACTTTGATACCTGTGGGGAGGTCGACCTTTTTATGCCCGTGCAGGAGGATTATGCTGTCGAGCCGCATGAAGGGGTCGTGGAGCTGGACGCCGAGCCTCTTCAGAATAGCCAAGATGTAGTTGTCATGGTTGCCCCTCACAACGTGGACGCCTATCCCTCCGTTGATCAGGAATGCAAGAAGGTCCTGAACCTCAACCCACTCCTGCGCGGAGGGCTTGCCGAACTCGTGCTTTACGTCGCCCACAAAGACGACGTACTCTGCGCGCGTAATCCTCAGCATACCCTCGATGGCAGACTTCATGTAAGGATAGGACGCTTGGGGGAGGAAGACGCCCTTCTCCTTGAGCGAACTCTCGTATCCTATGTGCAGGTCTGCCAGTACGAGGGTCTGGTAGTCCTTGAGGTAGAGGGCAGGGTAGGAGTTGGGAACCGTGCCCCCCTTCATGATGTTCATAGAGACCAACAAAGATGTGGAGGTGTTGTTCTTTAAAGTTGCACCTTCTACGCCCGCATTAGGTCCTCCTGCTTGTACTTGTAGAGGCCCATGTCCTGCAGGATCTCAAGGAACTCGTCGTCGGTCAGCGATCCCTTCTTCTGCAGGGACTTCTCGTATATCCTCCCGAGTATCTCGGGGTACTTCTCCTCAGCCACCTTCAGGCCGAGCTCCTCCAGTTTCAGCTTGACGTTGTAGGGCCCGCTCTTCTTGCTCAGCATCAGTTTGAACCTAGGGTTGCCTGTTAGGTCCCTTGAGAAGGGGTAGGCAACTGCCCCCTCTGCGCCCTTGGCCAGCCACTGGGCGGCCTGAGCAGACTCCACGTTGAAGACGTTTGCCCCCACTATCGGCTTGTTCGGCGGCACCGCAAAGCCCGATACCTCTGCCACAATGTTGGATAGCCGGTAGAGCTCGCCGAGCTTTATGCCCGAGTCCACCCCCATCAGCAACCTTGTGCCGAGTGCCACCTCGCCGAGCGACGTGTTGCCGGCCCTCTCGCCTATGCCGTTCACCGTCACATGGGCGACTGAGGCTCCGGCTCCAACGGCGGCGAGTGTGTTGGCGGTGGCCAGACCGAAGTCGTTGTGGCAGTGGATCTCTATCGGCTTCTTGGTCATCTCCCTTACCCTCTTAATGATGTTGAAGACTGCCCTGGGTAGCGCAACCCCGAAGGTATCAGAGACGGCAAAGCTCTCACAGTACTTCTCTGTCTCCTTAATAACGCGCTTTATGGTCCCTAGGTCTGACCTCGTCGCGTCCACCAGCAGGAGGGTGACCTTGAGCCCTTCAGACTTTGCGTATTGGGCGTTCTCAGCCACCGTCCTCAGCATCTCTTCCATGGTGGTGGAGTATGCCTCCCTGATCATCAGCGTGCTGGTCGGCAGCTCTATGGTTATCCCCCAGCTTCCGCACCCCTTCGCGGCGGCGATGTCGAGCTTGCTGTTCCTGCACCACGAGAAGAGCTTGGCCTCCAGCGTGGCGGCGATGAGGGCCCTGACGGCCTCCCTGTCCTCGAGGGATGTTCCGGGGGTGCCGACCTCTATCCTGTCCACGCCGGCCCTGTCCAGCGCCCTACCTATTATCACCTTGTCGTACTTGCTGAAGATCACGCCTGCCTGCTGCTCGCCGTCCCTCAGCGTCACGTCGTGAAACATTAATTTCTTGGGCGGACTTGTCCCCTCGACCATCTCTTTGTCGAAGTTAAAGGGACTGACAAACCATTTATCAATCTGCCATGGCTTGGTCATTAGAACAAATCACCGTGTCTACTATAGCAAAGCCAAATTAAAAATCCTTCCATCTCCATCAGATTTGTTGAGAGGAAAACCGATCGACGCAAACAAAACATATAAGTAAATCTTGGGTTTTAGGTTAGGTAAAGTGATGGACAATGAGTGTTGTTTTGACACAGGAAAAGAAGCCGCTCATAAGGTTTGACGTCCAGAAGTGCGCCTTCTGTAAGATCTGCGAGCTGAGCTGCTCCAAGTACCACTACGGTAAATATGGCGACGCCCTGTCCAGGATAACCATCATAAGGAAGAGCCCGCTAATGTTCAGGAGCCTGATATGCACGAGGTGCGACAAGCGCTTCTGCATACCTGCGTGCCCCACCAAGGCCCTCTCCTACAAGGGAGGGAACATAGTGGTGGATGAGAAGCTCTGCAACTCCTGCGGAGACTGCGTGAAGGCGTGTCCATTCCACGGGATAAGGCTCCACCCCGAGACGAGGATGCCGCTCATATGCGACCTCTGCAACGGGGATCCGAGCTGTGTCAAGGCATGCCCGAAGAGCGCTCTAACGCTCGTTTGGTTGCCGGAGGGCGGGAAGTGATCGATATGAAGTATAGTGGTTATAAGGGCAAGATACTGAGGGTCAACCTCACCACTAAGAAGACCTCCACGCTGGAGGTCACGGACGAGTTTGCGAGGAAGTACCTCGGCGGTAACGGATTCGCCGCCAGATACATCTTCGACATGGTAAACCCGAGGATGGACGCCTACGACCCCACCAACGTCGTTGCGATGATGACGGGTCCCTTCCAGGGGATAAACATACCCACCGCAGGGAAGTACTACTTGGCCACGAAGTCCCCGCTCACCAACGGCTACTTCGACAGCGTCAGCGGTGGATACATAGGCGCGCAGATAAAGTACGCCGGCTACGACGGATTCCTCATCACCGGAAAGGCAGAGAAGCCGACATACCTCTTCGTGGAGGACGACAAGGTCGAGTTCAGGTCTGCCGAAAGGATCTGGGGGAAGCCCACGGGCGAAACGCAGGAGATGATAAAGGAGGAGGTGGGTGACCCCAGCCTCTGCGTATCCGCCATCGGTCCTGCTGGCGAGAACCTCATCAGGTACGCCTGCGTCATAACGGAGTACCGCGCCGCCGGGAGGGGAGGTGTGGGTGCGGTCATGGGCTCCAAGAAGCTCAAGGCGGTCGCGGTCAGGGGATCCGGCTCAAACCAAGTGGCAGACCCTGTGAAGTTCGAGGAGTGGATCAACTGGTACAATGTCGAGGCGAAGAAGATCCCCGCGCTCGCGACGGGGTTACCCACCTACGGAACCCCAGTGCTGGTCGCAAGCATAAACAACATGTTCGGCGCAATGGGGACGAGGAACCACCAGGGGGAGTTCTTCGAGGGCTGGGAGGGAATTTCCGGCGAGACCCTGAAGAAGGGCTACTGGAGCAAGGACACATCCTGCCCTGCGTGCCCCATCGCGTGCAGCAAGGTGTTCACGGTGAAGGAGGGGAAGTGGAAGGGCGCGGTATCAGAGGGGCCAGAGTACGAGACCATATACGCCTTCGGTTCCATGTGTGGCATAAGCGACTCCGGGGTGCTAATAAAGACGGACAGCCTCTGCGACGAGTGGGGCTTGGACACCATAAGCTACGGCGTTGTGCTCTCGTTCCTGATGGAGTGCTACCAGAGGGGCTTGATCTCCAAGGAGAACACGGAGGGTGCAGAGTTCAGGTTCGGCAACGATGATATCCTCGTGAACTACGTGGAGAGGACGGCAAGGAGAATCGGTATCGGAGACCTGATGGCAGAGGGCTCGCTGCGCGCCGCCAGGGTGATCGGCGGAGACTCTGAACGCTTTGCCATACAGGTTAAGGGGCTGGAGGTACCTGGCCACTCCGCGAGGGCGCTCAGGGGGATGGCCCTCGGTTACTCCACTGCCACGAGGGGCGGGAGCCACCACGACCCGAGACCGACCGGAGAGTACGCAGGCGCGTCCGACAGGAAGGCGGTCGAGGGCAAGGCACTCTGGGTGATCGGAACCCAACAGATGACCACAATAGGTGACTCCCTGGTCCAGTGCCACTTCCTGGAGAGGCTGCTCGGCTTCACTCTGACGCAGAGGTTCGTGGACATGATAAACCCGGTCACCGGATTCGGCTACACCCTCAGCGAGCTCATTGATGTTGCGGAGAGGATACTCGATCTGGAAAGGGCCTTCAACGTAATGACTGGGATCAGGAGGAAGGACGACACCCTGCCGAGGAGGTTCCTTGAGGAGCCGATACCGGAGGGACCGTCAAAGGGTATGCACACCGACGAGCCCACCCTGAACAAGATGCTGGACGAGTTTTACGGTCTCAAGGGGTGGGACAAGAGGACTGGCATCCCGACCAAGGAGAAGCTCGTCCGCATGGGGCTGGAAGACGTAGCAACAACCCTAAAGGACCTCTGGTGAGGGCATCCCTCTTTTCAATTTTTATTTTTTGTTAACATTACGGAAGATTATGTCTTGTCGTGAGAATTAGGCTTGTTGGGCGGCATACCTCATTTTTTGGGATCAAGTAACCCTGAATCGTACAAAGCTCTGTTTAACGCGATGTCTGGTCTAACTGCTCGGGCGGCTGCGAATATGAGCTCTTCTCAAGGTGCGCCTTGACTTTTTTAACAAGCAACAAGAGATCTTCCGGCTCGAGGGGTTTAGGAAGGAAGTCGTCAGCACCGGCCTCAACGCTTAGCGTCCTATCGACATCGCGATTGAGAACCGTGAAGATAATCACAGGGATCGACCTAGTTTGTGGTTGAGACTTGAGAATTTTGCAGACCTCAAAGCCGCTCTTGCCTGGCATTACTACATCCAACAGTATAAGGTTTGGCTTCTCGTCTTCCGCCTTCTGAAGGGCTTCCTTTCCATTAGAGGCGGTGATTACACTAATTCCTGCCCCTTCTAGGATAAGCTTGGTTAAGGTCAGGACGTCTGGTTCATCGTCCACAACAAGGACTTTATTTGGCATTACTTGGGACCTCCCTACCTATCCCCTTCCCCTCTCTCTCCTCCTCTCTCCTCCTTCTCCCCCCCCCTTACTTTTTTAGGTAGTATAAAAATGAATGTAGCACCCTTCCCCTCACCTGGAGATTCTGCCCATATTTTGCCTCCGTGTGCTTCCACAAGTCCCTTTGTTACGCTGAGACCCAGACCCGTGCCCTTGTCGTAGCTGGGCTTGCTAATGGCAGCGAAGGGTTTGAAGACCCGCTTAAGATCCTCTTTTCTGATACCTATTCCGGTATCTGATACCTGAACCGTGATGGTGTCTGCATCCTCCTCAGCCTGGATTGTTATCTGCCCCTCTTCTGGGGTAAATTTGGAGGCGTTGCTGAGGAGATTCATTACGATCTGGTTGAGCCTGATTCGGTCGCCCTGTACCCTCAATGGGCGCTCTTGGATCTTCAGCTTGAGGATCTGTTTCTTCTTGTAGAAGAACGGTGTAATCTCCTTGATGCACTGATCCAAGATCTCCCGAAGGTCCAAAAGCTCTGGCACTAGCTGGATCTTCCCGGCTTCAATGCGCCGGACGTCCAACAAATCGTTTGTTAATTGCACGAGCCTCTCCGTGTTTCGCCTTGCCACAGCGAGACCTCCCTTAATCGACTCCGGCACCGGCCCCATGTTATCTGCCATAATGTAATCTAAGTAACCCGCGATGGAAACCAAGGGCGTTCGGAGCTCGTGAGTGATATGTGATATGAACTGCTCCTTGAGTTTCATAGCTTTCTTCAGCTCAGCCTCCTCCGCTTTATGTTGGGTCATGTCCTTTACGATGGCGACGATGTCTCCAAGTTTGCCAGACTTCGCTTGAAGGTAAGACGCCGACATTGACACCGGAACCTCGCGACCATTTTTTGATAGGATAGTGAAGTCAATATCCTTTGCGTAACCCTGCGTCTGGAGGGCCGCCATACCCTCTAATGCCAGTTTGTGGTCTTTCTGGGTGACAAAATCAAGGAAGGATTTACCGATCAGTTCCTCCTTCGTGGGGACTTTTAAGAGAACCAAGGTTGCGTGGTTGCACTCGTTTATCTTCCCATCCGGCGCGATGACCACGATGGCATCCGGGGATGATTCAAGTATACTCGTGAGCTTCTCCTCGCTCTCAGACAGCTGCTTAGTCCTCTCCGCAACCATGCCCTCCAAGCGCCCAAAGTCTCTCATGAGCTCATGCTCCATCTGCTTCCGCTCGGTGATGTCTGTCCCGAAGCTGAGGATGCCAGTGATCTTACCATCAGGGTTCCTCAAGAGGGTGTTGTGCCATGCGATCAGGCGTTCCTCGCCGCTCCGCCTCAGTGAAGGGTTCTCGTAATACATTAAAGGCTTTTTTCCCCCCCCCCCCCCGAAACAACTGCCTCAAAGTCCGCCTTTACTTTGTCCTTTATCCGATCAGGTATGAAGTGCTCGAACCAATTCTTTCCCAAGATCTCCTCTTGAGGGCGTTGTAGAAATTCGCTAACCATCTTGTTAATGAGCTGGACTCGCCCCTTTGTGTCGGTGACGACGATCATTACGGGGGCGACGTCTAAGTACTTCTGCAGAAGGTCCCGTTGCTGTCTCAGCTCCTCCTCTATCTTGCGTTCGGTGATATTGGTCACGAAGGCTACTGCATCGATGTATTTGCCATCAGCATCTTTAAGTGGTGTCGTTTCCAAAATTGTGTGGATCCTAGTCCCGTCCTTCCGGAGGAACTCGAAGTCGTGCTGTTCAGCGACCCCCTTTTTGCGACGATCCAAGTACTTTTTGGCGATCTCCACGCCGCGCTCGTCCATGAAGTCAAATAGATGTCTGCCAATCATCTCTTCCACGGTGTAGCCCAACATCTCTGCCATGCGGCGGTTGACGAAGGTCGTTATTGAATCGGCATCGATGATCCATACGCCCTCGCGCGCGTGTTCGATTAACTGTTTGTACATCTCTTTGCTCTCTATGAGAGACGCGGTCAAATCACCAGGTAACAATTCAGCATTTGGTTTGCCCATCCTTGAGGTACCCCCATAGAGCCCCACGTTTGAGAACTCAATGAGAAACTGTATATATGTTAAACACTTTCAACAATATAAAGCTTTAGTTGGGGCATGTGCTCGATTACGACTTCCTCTTTACTAGCTTTTATCGTCCATTCACAAATTTCTGCGTCCATTGAAAACGGCAGATCGTTCGTATCCAATCTCTTCATCGTTAATGGTTCAAGTTCAGACGCCAAGCCAACTTGAGTGGTTAAACCAATAGCGCAACCGAACTTTTTAAGCAATTCGAGGGTCGCAGAATTATGACGGCCGTATGGGTAACTCATCACCCAATTTGATGGCTTATGCCCATACACTTTCGAAAGTCAACTGTACGGCGTCTCTCCCTCCTGTCTGCTCAAAGGTAGTTCTTCAAGCCAGAGATGAACATATAGCAAATGAACTGTAATCGGGCAATAGTGATAGGGGTTACAACAGGGGGATCATTAAGGAATAATATCAGACGGTGGGCAGGGCAGCAGATGCCCGGACAATCGAGATAAAAGTTAACTGGGCATGAGCCTAAATATCGAGACCTCGGCCACTCATTTGAGACCTGAGAAAGCATGCGGGTGGCCACAATGACGAAATAGAAACTAAGGGGTTCTGCCCTAGTTGCAGAAGGGCTCTGAGTTCTACTCCTCGTAGAGGACCCCCAGATCCTTCAGCCTCTGATAGACCTTCTCCACCGCCACCTTTACCTCGTCCTCACGCTTCGCCCCGGTGCATACCATCTTCCCCGAGGAGAAGATCAGCGTCGCGGTGCGCGGCTTGGAGAGCCTGTAGACCAGCCCAGGGAACCGCCCAGGGTTGTACTCCACACCCGGGACATTCCTCGAGATGGCGTCGAGATCTATGCTCTGGTTCATGGTGACCGTGGCGACGATGTTCTCAATCCTTACAGAAGGCTTTATCACAAACATTCGCTCCAAAAAGAAAAAAACGAACGTTGTCTAAAAACTTTAACGGGCTTTAAAGCCTTTTTGCTGTCAGAAACCATATCTCCACCGACCCGAGCAGGTGCCCCCCACCGCGGGTGCGGTCTTTGGTGTGCGGGATCTGCTCGATCCCGACGACTCTCCCGGTGGACTCGACACGGCACCAAACCATGCGATGCTCATGTCCCAGGCGCACGAGCCCCCGTTCACCGGCGTGGAAAAAAGGTGTTCAGATTAGGTTTAGGGGGCCTTTTTTGCAGCCGCCTCTTTTGAGGCCGCTTCCTTTGTAGCTTCTTTCGTGGCACTCTTTTTGCCGAGCCAGTAGCAGACGCTGGCGACTATCCAGCAGATTATGGTGCTGATCGGTGTGAAGGTGCAGTGCGCGTAGTATCCCAGAAGGCACGGCTTAGATGCTGGGGCTGGCACCAGAGTCCAAACGCCAAGAAGGACGAATATGGCTACGAGGAGCCACCAATACCACTTCATCCTTAGTCACCGCCTCTCAGTTTGTCGGATCTGCGTATAAAGCTTGCGTGCGCCAAGGCGCTCCAGTGGGGAGGGGGATGCAGGGGTATCGCCGTCTCGCTGGCCGGGGTGTGTATACTCAGGGCGTGCCAGGAACTCTCCGTGCAGCGGACGAAGGTCGGCTTGGCACCACGGACGCCACCATGCGGGCTCCCCACCACACCGCTATTCATAGAGTTTAGCAGACTCGCAGGACGACCATCAGCTGATGGTGTTTCCGGCACCTGCACCACCATCAACCGGGGCGCTCCACCATCAGTTTGATGGTGTTCCATCCAGCCACGAAAATGAGGGAAAGAAGCTGGATTCTAACAGGCAGGGAGGGGTACGCTTCACGGTGCGCACCCTCCATGAAACGCCCAAGAAACCACAAATTCCCACCACTGCAACCATAATCCTCAACCGGCCCGCGCCTGGCCACAACGAAAAAGGGCCGTGCGACAAAGGGACGCGCGGCAGGTATTCAACCCGCCCCGACCTAAGCCAGGGCAGGCTGCACCCCTGGAACGCGGCGAGGCGGGCGTCAACTGATGGTACCGGAGCCCTGCAGGGGACCCTGAGCGGGCGCCGGCTGATGGTAAGAGCCCGCCTCAGGACCGGCGGAGGCGGTTGCCGGGCGGGCACCCTCCAAGGGCGTCCGCCCTTTATAAATTCGTTTATGGAAGGACTATGGTGGGGACGGTGAGATTGATGGAAAGAGTGACAGCTGAGGAGGAAGGGCTGCAGACAGAGAGACCATACGGCGTTGATCCCAACAGGCTGTACACGATGGACTTCGTGGCCGGCCTGCTCTCGGTCGAAAGGAAGCAGGTCAGGTGGTGGATCAGAAAGGGGATTATAGAGGGGATAAGGCTGCCGAACAGGGCCTGGCGCGTCCGCGGGATAGAGATAATCAGGATAATCGACCAGGGGAGGAGCCCGGGGCGCCTCCCGAGCGAAGACTCAAAGAAGTGAAGGTGAGCAGGAGCCTCCCGAATTTATTCAGGCTTACCTTCACCTCCGTCGTGTTGTTTATGCACAGCACAAAGGAGGCCGGGGGTAGGTCTATAACTCTATCCTACAACTGCACGCCACGTACCATTTTAAGCTATACCGTTCCAGCGCGTTGCGACATCCCGCTCAGATCTTCAGACTCAGACCCACCTCTCCGTAGACCACTTGGTTCCCCAACGCCTCCTTGAGCATGTGGGACGCATCTCTGCCGGTACAGTGGCACGGCACCAAGAGCTGAAGATCGAACTCAATAAGCGCCTCCATAGTCTTCCTCATCTTTTCTTCGGACGCGCCCACGAGATGGAACCCGCCGATAACTGCGTAGATAACATCGCTGCCGCAAACCTTCTTGGCGAACTTTAACGTATTGATTATTCCGGAGTGGGCGCAACCTGTGATCACGACAATCCCCTTCCCTTCGACCTGCGCGATAAGTGCCTGATCGTCAAGGAAGGGATCTTTTTCCAGCCTTCCATCATTTTCTATAAAAAATTCGGTCTCCGGTTTCTCGAAGGGGTTTTTTCTTTCGATCTCCCCCGTCATCATCAGCCAGTCCATTACGTGCTGGGGTCCTTTGGAGGTGTGAACCCTCCCGCCGGCCTCCTCAAGCTCAGACCTTGAAAAGGGCATCCCTATCTCGGTGATCTCCCCCTTAACCTTCTTGAACCTCCTGTGGAAGGCGTTTGGGTGGGTGTATATGTTGCACCCTCCGTCACACCACCTCACGAAGTTAAGGAGCCCGCCTGAGTGATCGTAGTGCCCATGGCTCAGGACGACGGCCGGGACGTTGCTCTCGAGGCCCATGACCTCCATGTTGTTAGCGAGGACCCTACCGGTCTGCCCAGTATCAAACAAGATTGATTCTTGGCCGTCGCTTATGAGGGCTGAGAATCCATGTTCTCCAATCATCCGCTTTGAACCAGTCCGGACATAGTTGTCTGATAGTATGGAGATCCTCAGTCCTCCTGTCGCTCTCAAATTACGCGGTTGCGACTCTTGCGACTGCAATAACCTCGCCTAGATGCAGAAATACGGCTGCCTCATAAATCTGTTTTGCTCGGCTACTTATGAGCGGCGCATAAGTGGACAAATAACATTGAAATTTCAGCGGCATCATCATCGTTCTAGGTCTATTGGAACGGCTCTGCTGTATACCAAAAAATATTGGTGCTGTGCAGTTGCAGGTTAGAGTTGTGCTGTTCGCGTTCTATTGAATGGTTTCATTGTGGATATATGCTTTTTTGAAGTTGTCGTAGAGAGGTTCGTTGGTGTATCTTATGAGGACTATTG
>Ga0315282_10003795_pt1:0-20000 | contig 26873 bp, 17 predicted proteins | sample YL17G07_20_MG_FD_203693 | JGI IMG/M metagenome (GOLD analysis project Ga0315282, IMG submission 203693) | Sediment microbial communities from Yellowstone Lake, YNP, Wyoming, USA - YL17G07_20 | ecosystem: Environmental > Aquatic > Freshwater > Lake > Sediment | place: USA: Wyoming...
TTTCGGATGAAGCTCATAGTGCATATATTATGCACTACATGAACTCGATTGTCAAGAGCAACATTCATTTTCCCCTGGAAATCCGGATCTCTTCCTGTAGTGTGAAAAATCAGCTAAAATTTAGGTATTTAAGCTATTCGTCCCCGGCTGAACAGGGGTCGGCTGATCGACTTTGATCACGTTCCGGAGCCCGGGGAAGAGGCTGACCAGGAGCTGGGCGGGGTATTTGAGGAGCAGGCTGAAGCTGAGCCTCGTCGTTTTCTGCGGGTCGGCCGAGAGGCCCGATGCCGAGAGTCCCAGGAAAGCGATACACACGAGAAGAACGACGGCTTTTTGAAGGTTTCTTTTCCGCATAGCGGCCTCCTTGACGGACAGCTCGCCTGGGAAAATGACCGAAGAAAGGACGCGGCGGAAGAGACGGCTAGACGGATCCTCTCTTCATGAAATCATCCAAGGCTGATCTAAAAATAAGTCAATAAAATCCGGCTGTCAAGCCCCGGCGCCTCTCATCCCGGCCTCTGGTAGCGCGTCCGGGGGGGCTCTATCGCGGGAAATCCACATGATGTGGTATTCAGGGGCGCCGGCAGGCTCAAGATTTAGGGAGCGGAGTGGATCTTAGGAGGGGAAAAAATATTTGATCTCCCACTCGGCCGTTTCTCGCGCGTCCGACCCGTGGGTGGCATTCCGCTCGATGGAGAACCCGTAGGTGTGGCGGAGGGTGCCGGGCTTGGCCAGGGCGGGGTCCGTGGCCCCCATGACCTCCCTCCAGTGGTTGATGGCGTCGTCGCCTTCGAGGACCATGAGGACGACAGGCCCCGACGACATGAACTCGGTCAGGCCGGCATAGAATTTCTTTTCCTTGTGGACGATGTAGAACCCCTTGGCCTCTTCCAGAGTCAGGTGGGCCATCCTGAGCCGGCAGATCCTGAAGCCCTCGTCCTCGATCCGCTGGATGATCTTCCCCACGATCTTCTTCTTGACGGCGTCGGGCTTGATGATGGCCAGGGTCTTCTCGTTCATGGTCGCTCCTCGGCGGCGAATTCCCTTTTCATATACCGTAACCCGAAGCACGAGTCAACCGGGTTTGACAGGCGCGGGAGCCTGTCGCTACAATGGCTTTCGTTCATGGACAAGGCGGAGAACTATCAGCGGCTGAAATTCCAGGCCCTGGAATGGGGGTTCGACCTTTTCGGCGTCGCCGACGTCACCAAGCTCCGAGCTGAGTTTGCCCTCGCTCCCAAAACCGCCAAGAAATTCGGCCTAGCCGTATCGCTCGGGAAGCGCCTCAACGACGCGGTCATGGACGACATCCAGGACCGGCCGACCCCGCTCTATTTTCACCACTATCGCCAGATAAACTTTTTCCTGGACCGGGGCGCCGTGCTCCTTGCCGACCGCATCCAGGGCATGGGGTTCGCGGCCCTCCCGATCGCGGCCTCGCAGATCGTCGACTGGGAAAAGCAGAGGGCCCACGTCTCCCACAAGCACGTCGGGGCCAAAGCCGGCCTGGGCTGGATCGGCCGCAACAATCTCCTCGTCAACCCCGGCCTCGGGGCGCGCTTCCGGCTGGTCACGGTACTGACGGACCTGCCGCTTTCGACGGACAGGGCGTTGAGGGACGGTTGCGGCGCCTGCCGGGCCTGCCTCGCGACCTGCCCCGCCGGGGCCATCAAGGAGACGCGCGAGGAGTTCGACCACATGGCCTGCTTCGAGAAGCTCAAGGAGTTCCGGAAGCTGAGACTCGTGAGCCAGTTCATCTGCGGCGTCTGCGTCAAGGCCTGCCGGGGTCCGGTAAGCGCCGCGCGGGACAAGCGGAAAGGCAGCCAGGGTAAGGCTTGAGCGTGACCCAAAAAACGCCGTCACGGACGAAGACCCTGCCGTCGCATCGGGCGCTCGTGACGGCGCGGGGCGCGAAAAGGACCGCCCTCGGCCTCCTGATCTCTCTATTGATCCTCGGAACCGGTGCTTCCAAGACGCAGTCCCGGCCCGACAAGTGGGCCCAGCGGGTTCCTTCGGCGACGCTCAAAAACTGGTACAAGCTCGACGCCGACATCTACCGCTCGGAACAGCCGACGCGTCAGGGGTTCGAGGAGGCCCGGGCCAAAGGCATCAAGTCGATCGTCAACCTGCGGCACGACCATTCCGATGCCGCCCTGGTCGAGGGGTTGGGATTTTTTCTCATGGAAATCCCGATGAGGGCCTGGAGCATCTCTGAAGAGGACATCGTGCAGGCCCTGAGGGCCATCCAAGCTGCCCCGAAGCCCGTCCTCGTTCACTGCCAGTACGGCTCCGACCGGGCGGGGATCGTCATGGCCATGTACCGCGTCGTCATCCAGAATTGGACGAAAGAGGACGCCCTGGCCGAGATGACCAAGGGCGGCTTCGGATTTCACTGGTATTACGTCAATATCCCGGCGTTTGTCAAAGCGGCCGACGTGGCGAGGATCCGGGAGAAGCTGAAAGCCCCCGGTCTCACGGATCGTGGTCGCGGATGAGCTGTTCGACTTTCTTGACGAGCTCCATGTCCCCGATGAAGAGGGGGGTCCGCTGGTGGAGCGATTCGGGCTGGATGTCCAGGATCCGGCGGCGGCCGTCCGAGGCCCAGCCGCCCGCCTGCTCGGCGATGAAGGCCAGCGGCGCGGCCTCATAGAGCAGGCGCAGCTTCCCTGTCTTCGCCTTCGGGTCCTTGGTATCGGCCGGGTAATAGAACACGCCGCCCGCGAGCAGGTTCCGGTGGAAATCGGAGACGAGCGTCCCGATATAACGAAGCGACAATCCCCTGACCCCTCCTTCCCGTCCCTGGAGGTACTCCGTGTAGCGCTGGACGCCGCGGCTCCAGAACAGCTGGTAGCCGAGGTTGACGCTGAAATACTTGGCCGGGGAGGGGATCCGGATGTTGGGATGGGAGAGGAGGAACTCGCCCACCGACGGGTCGAGGGTGAAGCCGTGGACGCCGTTCCCGGTCGTGTAGATAAACATCGTGCTCGTCCCGTAGGCGACGTAGCCCGCGGCGACCATGTTCCGCCCCGGCTGGAGGAACTCGTCCAACGTCACCGGGCCTTCCTCGCGCGTCCGCTTGTAGATCGCGAAGATCGTGCCGATGGGCATGTTGAAATCCACGTTGGAAGAGCCGTCCAGGGGGTCGTAGAGGAGGAGGTACTTGCCCTTCGGATACTTGTCCGGGATCGGCATGAACTCGGCGTTTTCCTCGGAGGCGAGGCCGGCCAGCCGGCCGGTGTGGTCGGTGAGGCGGAGGATCGTGCTGTCGGCGAAGCTGTCGAGCTTCATGACCTGCTCGCCCTGGACGTTGATGTCGCCCGTCCGGCCCAGGATCTCGGCCAGGCCCGCGCGGGTCGTCTTGCTGGCGATGACCTTGCCGGCCAGGGCCATGTCGTAGAGCAGGTTCGTCAGGGCGCCGGTGGCTTCGGGATGGAAGAGCTGCCCCTCGAGGATGTGGCGCTCGATGGTGATGATATTGGGATGGTTGATCAAATTATCCGACATGGGGGCCTCCTTTGGTTCCGCTGGAGGCCTTCAGGGTATCACGGTCCACCGGCGAGTTCAAGCCCCGGCCCGGCCTTCCCGGGTCCGTTTGAAAACGGGGGCCCGGATATTGTATATTTAGGTTATCGGGGACTGATTGCGGGAATGAAAAGAGCGCCCTTTATCCTCTGGGTCGTCTGCGGGGCGTTCATCATCTTCTGGAGCATCGCCGGCTTCATCAACCTGAGGAGCCGGCCCGGAATCCCGGAGGGGCTGACGGCGGGCGCCGGAATCGAGGTCGTCCGCGTCGGCCCGCTGGAAGTCGAAACCCCGCGCGATCTCGAGTTCATCCTGAGCCGGAAGAGGATCGGCGAACCGGTCGCCGTCGGCCTGCTCAAAAACGGCCTAGAGGAGACGGTCGAGACGAGGCTCGTGCCCTATTATTCCCAGGCGCCGTTCCCGGTCATCTTCCTGGTGATCGGGCTCTTCGGGTTTCTGATCGGCCTGGGCGTGTTCTGGGTGCGGTCCGGGGACCCGGCCGCCCGGCTGTTTTACTGGCTGTCCCTGGCCTTCGCCTCGGCCGTGATGGTCAGCGGAGACGTGTACGGCGTCCACAACAGGGGCCTGAGCCTGCTCCCTGGGGTCCTCTTCAACCTGGCCTACCCCCTCGCCCCCGCCATTCTCTGGCGCTTCACCCGGACGTTCTCGGTTTCCCGGGAAAAAGCCTGGTTCTACTTTTTCTGGGCGGTCCCCGTCGGTTTCAGCGGGCTCCTCAACTCCGGGTTCCTGTATTCCCAGCTCAAGCCGTCCATCGGCGCCTTCCGGTTTTCGATCCGCTATTTCCCCGTTTTCCGGGCGTATATCGCCCTCGCCTGCATCGCCGCCGTCGTCGAGCTGGTCCGCGCCTTCCGGAGGTCGGATTCCGATGAGGTCAGGGCCCAGATCAAATGGGTTTTCCTGGGGACGGCGGCTGGACTCGGCCCGTTCATCCTGCTCTACCAGATCCCCCAGGTCATCGGGGGAACCGCGCTTCTGTCCGAGGACATCTCGAGCGCGTTCTTCTTCGTCATCCCGGTGGCCATGGCTATCGCCATCCTGAAGTTCCGGCTGATGCACGTCAACCTGGTCATCAACCGGGGCCTGGTCTATTCGCTGCTGACCATGCTGACGGTCGGCATCTATCTCGTGTCTGTCGAAGTCCTGGGGCATGTGTTCGCCCGGACGTCCTCGGTCCGGTCGGACTGGATCTCCCTGGGTGCCGCCGTCGTCGCCGCCGTGCTTTTCCAGCCCGGCAGGAAGTGGATCCAGCTCCTCGTGGACAGGACATTTTTCCGGCGGACCTACGATTATCGGAAAGCCGTCCTGAATTTCAGCACGCGGGCCCAGAAGATCATGAGCCCCGGGGATCTCGTCTCCGACTTCGTCCGGGCCGTCTCCGAGGCGCTGCCCTTGGAGAGGATCGGGGTCCTGGTTGAGGAGCCGGTCGACGGAGTGCAGCGGCCCGTCCTCAGCGACGGGCTGGATGAGACGACCGCAGGGGCGCTCCTCTCCCTTCCGGCGCCGGCCGCGGGGTCGTGGGCCAGGGAAGAGGCCGTCAGGGCCTCGCAGGGGATGGACTTCTCGAAGCGGGGCCTGCTGAAGACGCTCGGCCTGGAGATCGTGACACCCCTGCCGTTCGGGCCCGGGCCGCTCACGGGGTGGCTGACGCTCGGCCGCAAGAGATCGGGCCTCCGGTTCACGAGAGACGACCTGGAGCTCCTCGAGACACTGGCCGCGGACCTGGCCGCGGGACTCCAGAAGATCCGGCTGCAGGAGGAGATCGTCTACGAGCGGGCCTCCCGGGAGAAGGCCGACGAGCTCAACCGGCTGAAGACCGAATTCATCTCCTCCGTCTCCCACGAGCTCCGGACCCCGATGACCTCGATCCAGAGCCTGTCCGAGCTCCTCCGGTCGGGCAAGGTCCCGGACGAATCCCGCAGGGAGCGGCTCCTCGAGCTCATGTCCGGCGAATGCGGCCGCCTGTCGAGGTTCATCCACAACGTTCTCGACTTCGGGAAGATCGAACAGGAGGCCAAACTTTACGACCTGCGGACGGCGCCCCTCCAGCCGCTCATCCGGGAAGTGGTCGACCTTTTCCGGTCGGGGGCGGCGGGCGAAGGTCCCGTCCTCCGGGCCGAAATGCCCGAAAAGCCCATCCTTCTCAAAGCGGACCAGGACGCCGTGCGCCAGGCCTTGTTGAACCTGGTGGATAATGCTATAAAGTACAGCGGTGGGCGGAGGGAAGTCACCGTCCGGCTCGTTCCCGCGAACGACAGCGTGGAGATCCAGGAGGAAGACAGGGGGATCGGCATCGAACCCGAGGACAGGGAGAGGATCTTCGAGGCGTTCTTCCGTTCCCCCCGATCGGCCCATCACAACCCCGAGGGGGTGGGACTCGGCCTGAAGATCGTCAAGCACATCATGGACGCCCACGGCGGGCGCATCGGCCTGCGGAGCGAGCCGGGGAAAGGAACGACCTTCAGCCTCATTTTTCCTTTAAGGCGGCCGTCATGAAGAAGATCCTGATCGTCGACGATGACCCCGTCATGCGGGAATCCCTGGCCACCGTTCTCGAGGCCGAAGGCTACAAGGTCTCGCGGGCGGCGGACGGGCAGGAGGGCCTCGCCAAGGCCCGGGAGGGGAGCTACGACCTCGTCGGCCTCGACCTCGTCATGCCCGAGCTCGGGGGGTTCGAGGTCTGCCGCAAGCTGAGGGAGGCCGGCGTCCAGACCCCGATCATCATCCTCACGGGGAAGAAGAAGGAGGAGATCGACAAGGTCCTCGGGCTCGAGCTCGGCGCCGACGATTACATGATCAAGCCGTTCGGCACAAGCGAGTTCGTCGCCCGGGTCCACGCCGTCCTGAGAAGGGGAGAACCGCGGCCGGCCGCCCCCGAGGAGTATTCGTTCGACAGCGTCCACCTCAATTTCAAGAAGAAGACCGCCTCGAAAGCGGGCAAGGTCGTTCACCTGACGGCCAAGGAATTCGGCCTGCTCTCGCTCCTCATCTCGCACAAGGGCGAGGTCGTGACAAGGGAGAAGATCCTCAACGAGGTCTGGGAATACGAACGGTTCCCGACGACCCGGACGATCGACACCTTCATCCACAACCTGAGGAAGAAGGTCGAGGACGACCCGGCCAACCCGGTCCACCTGATCACGGTGCCCTGGTCGGGGTACAAGTTCCAGAAGTAGAGGCCGTCCGCGCGACGCTATCCAAGGCTTTCTGCGGGGAAGTGGGGGAGTATCGTTCTTTTTTGAGCTCTATGGCTTGCGCCGGAGGGCGGCCAGCCGCGCCCGGGCGTCCTTGAGTTCGACAAAGCGCGGGTCCGCGTCGGCCCAATACTTGAGAAATTTTTCGTATTGGAGGCGGGCCTTGTCCTTCTTGCCCTTCTCCTCCAGGACTCGGCCGAGCCGGTAGTGGTAGAGGGGAGGAATGAGCATGCGGAGCCGGTTCTTCGGGTCGATGGTCGTCAACCGCTCGTATTCGGCGACGGCCTTGTCGAGATCGCCCTTTTTCCAGTAGGCCCTGGCCAGGACGTCCTTGAGGAACGGCGTATTATGCCTGGACATGTAGCTCGTGTTCACGGATGGCAGGATCCCGAACACGATCTTTTCCCCGAGGCTGATCGCCTGTTCCACAGAATTTCCGGCTAGGGCGGCCTCGGCGCCAAGAAGCAGCCGACGGAACGTCATCTCCTCCCGTGAGGCCGGATCCATCCCGGGGAGAAGATTCTCGTTCTCTGTGAGACGGGCCTTCAATGCATCCAGCCGGCCTTGCTTGAGTTCGGTCCAGCCGCGGCTAAAAATATGATCTGCCGCATTAAAGACCAGGAATGACGTATTGGCCTTTTCGTAATCATCCCAACTCTGGAAAGCCGCCCGGGACTTGTCAAATTCTCCCCTGTCCGCGTAGAGGAATCCCGTGATCCAGTCCACGAACGCAACGCCGGGGCCAAACTTGAATGTCTCAGCCTGGCTTCGGAGGGAGAGGAAGGCTGTGAGGGAGCGGTCGAGCCGGCCGAGGAAATAATCGTAGAAATCCTCGAGGTAGAGTCCCTCCGTTTTGGCCTGGGGCGTCGGCGCCCTTTTGACGAACTCCTCCAGCCAGCGCCCGGCTTCTCCGTAGTCTTCCTTGAGGGCGTAAACGTAGGCCAACCCCTCGCAGGATGCGTAAAAATTTGGATTGATGGCCAACGCCTCCCGATATTTCGCGGCGGCCGCGTCCAGGTTTCCTGAAAATAGATTCATCTCGGCGATGGAATCGACCGGATTGGGAAGCCCGGGATTGAGCTCGGCGTAGCGCTCGAACGATTGAGCCGCTTCGGCGAAATCTTCCGTCCTGGCGTAGGCATAGCCGAGCTGATTGATGGCAAAGCCGTACCTTGGGTCGATGGCGATGGCCTTTTCGTATTCTACGATGGCCTCCTCGTTCCGGCCGTTGGAAAAGAAAAATTGCCCGAGCTCAAAGTGGGCATCCTTATCATCCGGGTACCTGGCGACAAGCTCCTTCTGGAGCCGGAGCCTCTTATCGGTATCATGTTCGATAGTGCCGGCATAATTGGCCTCGATGAAGAGCCTCTCCTTTTCCGTGGCCTTGGCGGAATACGTCTTGGCTTTCTCCAGGGCGCTATTGCGGGCAGGGTAGTCGAGGAGATTCTCGGTCGCCTTTGACAAGACGTAGTAGGCGAGGGCGAACGTCGTATCGACGTCGACGGCCTTCTCCGCGAATTTCCTAGCCTCCGCGTTAAAGAAGTTTTCGTAGGCTTCGCGGGCCTTCAGATAATAATCGTAGGCCTCCATGGAGCCCGTGGTGAGGTCGATGATTTTCCGGCCGGGGGTTTCGATCTTGAGGGCCGGGAGCGCGATGCCGCGGCGGATCGCCCGGCTGATCTCGTCGATCTGGGATTTGAGGATGCTGGCGATGCCGTCCCCCCTGGCCGAAGCGCTTTTGAGGATATGCTTGCTCGAGGCGTCCAGGACCTGAACGTCCGTGGCGAACGTCTCTCCCGCCTTGACGAAGCTCCCCAGGACGACGGCCTCGATGCCCTCTTTGCGGCAGGCCTCGAAGCCCGCCTCCTCGTCGAAGATCGCGGCCGCGTCCCGGCCGGAATTGCGGAGAAGGTCCTTCATCCTCTCCCAAGACGTGACCCTCAGGCGCTTCGACTGCTCCAAGCTCGTGATGAGGAGGTGGGGAATCGCCTCCCGGAGGTAGTCAAGCCCCGCGTCGCCGGTCTGGTTCTTGAACCCGATGACGGCGATCGAGCGCCCGGCTCCCTCTTTCTCCGGGATTATTTGCCAGACGAGGAAGGCGACGAGCGCCAGGAGAACCGCCGCCGTCGGGATCCAAATTTTCTTGGACGGGAGCCGGACGGTGATCTCCTTGGAGGTCAGCGGTTTCCGGAGCGGCAGGGGATGGGGTGTCGTCGGCAGCGACTGCTCGACCCGGGCGAGGTCGGCCAGGACCTCCTCCGCGCTCCGGTAGCGTTTCTCCCTCGATTTTTCCAGGCATTTCAGGATGATGCGGTCGAGGTCCTCCGGGATCTGGGGGTTGAGCTTCCGGGGGTCGGGCGGCGGCTCGCTCCTCTGTTTGACGGCGACGCTCAGCGGCGTTTCGCCCTCGAAGGGAAGGCGGCCGGTCAGCATCTCGAAGAGGACGATCCCCAGGGAATAGATGTCCGTGCCCGCGTCGGCCTCCTTGCCCTCGACCTGCTCGGGCGACATGTACTCGGGTGTCCCGATCATCACGTTGCCGCCGGTCATCCCCCTGGCGCCGACCAGGCGGGCGATCCCGAAATCCATGATCCGGGCGTTGCCGTCGCGGTCGATCATGATGTTCGAAGGCTTGAGATCGCGGTGGACGACCCCCAGCTTGTGGGCCTCGGCCAACCCCTCGGCGACCTGGCGGGCGACGCGGAGAGAGGTGCCGACCGCCATCTGGCCCGAGCTCCGGATGAAGGCCTTTAGGTCCTCTCCCCGGACATATTCCAGGGTGATGTAGAACGTGCCTTTGTCCTCGTTCAGGTCGTACACCCGGCCGACGCTCTTGTGGACGATCTTCCGGGCGAGCTTGAGCTCGTTCTTGAAGCGCTCGACGGTCGTCTTGTCGGCGGCGATCTCGGGCTTGATGAGCTTGACGGCGATCTCTTCGCCGACCTTCGTGTCGAGGGCCCGGTAGACCTTGCCCATCCCTCCGCCGCCGAGCTCTTCGACGATCTGGTAGCGCGAGGCGAACAGCGTTCCGGTCGTCAGCTCTTCTCGGGGCGCCTCGATAGTTTTTGTGGGAGGGGCGGAGATATCCACGGGGTGGGGAAGCGCCGTCGCGCACTCCTTGCAGTACTTGGAGTCGGACGGGTTCTCGGCGTGGCAACTCGGGCACTTGATGCTGATGTTATTCCCCTTTGGCTAACTTATAACACAATCGTCGGGCGGGGGAAAGGGTTACCTCAGGGTTTTGACGCTATTTCCAGGCGAGCTTTTCCAGGCCCTTGAGGGTCTTGAGCCCGGCCGCGTCGGTCTGGTCGAGGGTCAGCGGGGTGATGGAGATGTAACCGTTCCTCACGGCCCAGGTGTCCGTGTTTTCCGGGCCCGCATCCAGAGTCTTGTACGACGGCCAGTAGGAATCCTGCCCGTCGCCCGACTCCTTCTTTTCAAAGAATTCCATGGTCGACCGGACATCCTGCCTGGTGATCATGATGCCTTTGATCCCGTCCTTGGGCAGGGCCGGGATGTTGATGTTGAGGAGCATCCCCTTCTCGAAACCCTTCCGGGCGAGCTCCCGGACGAGGGCGGCCGTGATGTCCGCGGCGGCCTTGTAGTCCATGTCCGGTCCGCTCTGGAGATTGACGGAGATCGCCGGGATCCGGAGGAAGGCCGCCTCCCTGGCCGCCGCCACCGTCGCCGAATAGAAAGTCACGAGACCGACGTTCTCCCCTCTGTTGGTTCCGGCAATGACGATGTCCGGCTTCTCCGCAAGAAGGGATTCCAGGGCCAGGCGGACACAGGAGGCCGGGGTGGCGTCGATTGCGAACCACGTGGCGCCCTTCCGCTCGCTTTTTCGGACCCGGATGAGCTTTCGCGTCGTCATCCCGTGGCTGATCCCGCTCTGCTCCCGGACGGAGGTGGCGACCGTGACGGTCCCGACCTTCTGCAGGGCATCGAAAAGGGTCGCCAGCCCCGGCGCCTCGATCCCGTCGTCATTGGAGAGCAGGATCTTCGGGGGAACGGGCTCGACGCCGGCGCAGCGGACGGCGGCCGCCAGCAGGAAAGCCAGCGCGACCATGGTCACGGTCCTTCGGTTCGTCCTCATGTCGATCTCCTTGTCCCTCGCGAAGCGATGTGCACAATGTTTGTGCAGTTTATGAAAAGTGCGCGCCCTTCAAGTCTTTAGAAAATCTCCGGGGCTCTTTTTCCACAGCGGCCGGGGCCCCGGCCTTGCCGGGACCGGGGGTCCACTTCCGCCGTACTCGCCCGTGGATATAAGCCACGGGCGAGTGGCGAGCCGAAGGCTCGTCCCTTGACAGGCTTTTGCACAATTCCTGTGGAAATCGGGACCGCTAGTTTTTATTTTTGACATAACGGTCGAACCATTCAAACATTTCGGCGAGGACGTCGAGGACGGATTCGCGGGCCGAGTATCCATGGCTCTCGTAAGGGAGCATGACCAGCCGGGCCGTGGCCCCGAAGCCCTTCAGGGCGGCGAAGAGACGCTCGGACTGGATCGGAAACGTTCCGGAGTTGTTGTCGGCCTCGCCGTGGATCATGAGGAGCGGCGTCTTGATCTTGTCGGCGTGCATGAACGGCGACATCTTGATGTAGGTCTCGGGGGCCTCCCACAGGGTCCGGCGCTCGCTCTGGAAGCCGAAGGGGGTCAGTGTACGATTGTATGCACCGCTTCTGGCGACCCCGGCGGCGAACAGGTCGCAGTGGGCGAGCAGGTTGGCCGTCATGAAGGCGCCGTAGCTGTGGCCGCCGACCCCGACCCGCTTGGGATCGGCGATGCCCATCTCGTCGAGCTTCTGGATGGCCGCTTTGGCATTGGCTACGATCTGCTGGACGAAGGTGTCGTTCACGGTCTTGGGGTCGCCGACGACCGGCATCGTGGCGTTGTCAAGGACCGCATAGCCCTGGGTGACGAAGAAAAGCTCGGAGGTGCCGCGATAGAACGTGAAACGGTTGACCGACCCCCGGATCTGGCCGGCCGTGCCGCGATCGTTGTATTCCAAAGGATAGGCCCAGATGACGACAGGCAGCCGGGTGCCGGGCTTGTGGTCCGCCGGCAGGTAGAGCGTGCCGGAAAGCTCGACCCCGTCGTCGCGCTTGTACTTGACGAGCTCTTTCTTGACGGCCGTGAGCTCCGGGGCGGGATCCTTGAAGTCGGTCAGGGCCTTCCGCTTTCCGCTCCTGAGGTCGAGCAGGAAATAGTTGGGCGGCTCGGTCCTGGACTCGCGGCTGGTGATGATCTGGTTGCGTGAAGAGCCGTTGAAGGCCACGAACGTCTCGTAGCCGGGGTCCTGGCACTGGAAGAGCCGCTCTTTCTTCATCGTCTTCAGGTTCATCCGGTCGAGGAAGGGGTGGTCGCCTTGGGGCGAGGCGCCGGTGCCGCTGAGATAGATGCAGTCCTTTTCGAGCAGGATGACGCGCTCGCCCGTTTTGAGCGCGGCCGTGACGGGGAAGCCGGGATTGCCGTATTGGTCCTGGGTGTTGAGGTCGAAGAGCTTGCGCGGCGCCGCCTGCGGGTGGTCGAGGTCCGCGAGCCAGGTCGTGCGCCACCTTTTCTTCCAGCTGAATTCGGAGGCGAGGGCCAGGCCCGGCTTGTCGAAGAAATTCAACCCCATGGCCCTCTCCTTGAGCTTGAGGACCTCCCCGGGTTCGGCGGTGAAGGGCGCGGCCAGGGTCATCAGCCGGTCGCGGAAGGGCGCGTCCTTCTCCGGGTTGCCCCCGTCCAGGGCTTCGGTCCAGACCAGTGTCGCGGGCTTCAGGGCCATCCAGTCGGCGTTGCGGGGGCCGGTGGGGACACCGTTGATCGGGACGTTTTCGGCCGGGGGCAGGTCGGCCAGGACCTTGACCGTTCGGCCGTCCATGTCCCAGATCTCGTAGGCGTGGGCGAAATCGGAATAGGGGACGGAATAGGAATAAGGCCGCTTGACCCGGTCGACCAGGATGTAGCCCATGGAGGGGGACGTTGAGACGTCGGAAAAGACCCCCGGGGTTCCGATCTTCTTGACCGCGCCCGTGGCGGCGTCGACGATCGCCAGTTGGGACGTCGCGTAATAATCGAAGAGGACCTCGTCGACCGCGTTCTTGAGCAGGTCCTCGTACGTGGCGACCTTGGTGGACTGGCCCGAGGTCTCCTGGACGTTGGGGCCCTTGGGGACGCGCGGCGCCTCCGGGGCCGGGCCGCGGCCCTCGGGGACGAAGGCGGCGAGCAGGCCCTTGCCGTCGGACATCCAGCCGAAGCCGGCGGTGACGGCGTTGACGGCCGGCCCGGTCAGGGATTTGGCGGTGCCGGAGGCGACGTCTAAAGACCAGAGCTCGACACCGCTATCGACGTAATGGAGAAAGGCGATGGTCCTGCCGTCGGGCGCCCAGAAGAGCGAGGTGAACTTGAAGCCGTCGGGGAGGGCGATCCGGCGGACCGTTCCGGTCCCGACGTCCTTGAGGCTGAGGCCCGTGTCGAACCTCAGGACCTGGCGGCTGTTGTTGGCCGGGGTGATGCGGATCCCGGCGATCCTCAGCAGGGGCTGGGAGATATAGGCGATGGTCGGCATGGCCTCGTATTCGATGAGGGCCATGATGTCGCGGGCCGGGCTCATGGAGACCCGCGGCGTGGGCGGGGCGTCGACGATGGCGATGACCTCCTTCGGCGGGAGCTTGTACGGCTCCTGGGCGAGAAGGACAGGTACTGCGGCCAGCCGGAGGGCGAGAAGAGCGGTCAGGCAGATGAAGGTCTTTTTCATCGTGGTCCCCTTTCCCGGTTCGGGCGTCATGTTCAAGAGGGAATATTCTATCCCGCGGCGGTCCCGAAATTCAACAACAATGGACAACATTGGACCCCAAGGCCTCCGCCCCGAGTTGTCGATTGGCAGGGAGTTCTTTTATAATGGCCTGGGACTTACGTTTCCGCCATGAGCGATCGAATCGAAGCCTCGGTTTATCTCTCCATCGTCATTCCCGCCTATAACGAGGAAAAGCGGATCGGGCCGAGCCTGGAAAAGATCCTCGGATACCTGAAGACGAAGCCCTTCGTTTCGGAGGTCATCGTCGTCGACGACGGGAGCCGGGACAAGACGACGGAAGTCGCGGCGGCCGCGCTCGAGGGCCGCGTTCCGTTCCGGATCGTCCGGTTGGACGCGAATCACGGCAAAGGATACGCGGTCAAGGCCGGCGTCCTCGCTTCGGCCGGGCAGGTCATCCTATTCACCGACGCCGACCTCTCGACGCCCATCGAGGAGCTCGACAAATTTCTGTCGCGTCTCGGCGAGGGATACGACGTCGTCATCGGTTCGCGGGCCATCCCGGGATGTGACATCCGCGTCCGGCAGGCGCGGCCCCGGCAGGCCATGGGGAAGTCCTTCAACCGCCTCGTCCGGTTGTCCGTCATGAAAGGCTGCCCGGACACGCAGTGCGGTTTCAAGGTCTTCCGGCGGAAGGCGGCCTTGGACCTTTTCTCGAGGCTCAAAACGGCCGGTTTCGCCTTCGACGTCGAGCTCCTCGTCCTGGCCAAGAAGCTCGGTTATCGTGTGGCCGAGGTGCCGGTCGTCTGGTGCGATTCGCGGCCGAGCCGGGTGCGCATGGTGCGGGGCTCGTGGCAGATGCTGAAGGAGCTCTTGAGGATCCGGCGGGTCCGTTGAGGGGGACACGATATTCTGTCCCTGATTTTGTCCCCTGTGGTTCGGTCGTCTTCGATTTGTTCTAAATGAGGGACAGAGTACAGAGTCCCCCATGTCAGTCCCCTGGTCAGCGTTTCTTGGGCTTGGCCAGGTAGATGTTCCCGCTCCTGGCGGTCGCCTCGAAGATGATCCTGTCCGCGGCCACACCGATCGCGCCGTTGCCCTTGGGAAAGTTCATATTCAGCCGGCTTTCCACCGTGGCGAAGACCTCGCGCTCTTCGCCGGCTGGGTTTTTCGTCCGCGGATCGAGCTCGCGGACGAAGATCGAGCAGCGGCCATTCTTTTCAGACAAGTAATAGATCCGGCGGCCGTTGGGGGACCAGGTCGGCGAACCTAGGTAATATATGGCTTCGGCGACCGTGATCGTGCCTTGTGACCCGCCTTGGTTTCCCCCGAAAGGAGTGATCCTGATGGCCGCGCGCCCGTCCGGCTCCCCGGCCAGCCAGACGAGCCATTTCCCGTCCGGCGAGAGGCTCGCATCCTCGACGATGTCCTGCGGCGATGACAGGACGACGCTCTTCTCCCCGGTTCGGAGATCCATCTTCTCGAGCTCGTTGCGCTTCGCCTGGACTAGGGCAAAATCATCGCTAGGGGAGAAGCCGAAGACGACACAGCCCTCGCAGAGCTCCCTGCCGGTCGCGGCCCCGGGTGCGACGAGGATCGTCTTGTCCTTTCCTTCGACGATGTCGCGATAGGCCAGGAGCGATCCGTCGGGGCTCAGCCGAGGGAATTGGTTGACGTTGATCCCTTGAACGGGGATCTTCGTTTCCTCGCCGGTCCTCAAGTTCTTGACCCTGACCTCGATCCTGGCCGCCTGGGCCCCGCCGAAAGCCGAGAACGCCGCTTTCGCTCCGTCGCGGGATATGGTCGGGTTGAAATTCTGCATCAGGTCCTGGGTGAGCTTCTGGGGCTTGGCCGACACCACGGCCTCGTCGGGCCGGGCCGCGACGCTCCAGGCGTTCATCGCGACCCTCATGTCGGTGAAGAAGACCCGGCCGTCCGGCATGACGGCCGGGTAGATCTTCATGCCCGGCCCGGTCGTGATGGCCGCGGCGGGCCCTGTGACCGCCAATGTCTTCGGGTCGATGGAGGTCCGGAACAGGTTGACGCCTTCGATCGTCGTTCCCGAAACGAAATAGATGCCGTTCCCGGCCCATCCGACCGGGAATTGAACGATGGTGGTCAAGCCGAGATTTTCAATGGCGTGTGTCCGGACGGGCTCGCCGCCCACGGCCAGGGCGTCGATGAGGTAGATCCCGCCGCCGGCGCGCTCGGAGCGGAAGGCGATCTGGGACCCGTCGGGCGAGAATGAAGGGAACCAATCGTCGGCCGGGTGGTTCGTCAAGCGGAGAGGCTTGCCGCCCGATACCTGCTGGACCCAGATGTCGAGGTTCCCGTCTCCCTCACGGTCGGAGGCATAAGCTATGAGGTTGCCGGCGGGGGAAAGCGTCGGAAAAGCGGTCACGCCCGAATCAAAGGTCAGGGGAGTGATCTCATAGTCGACGGGCCCTGGCGGCTTGAGGATGAAAAGTTTCAGGACGACGGCTGCGGCGGCGAGGACGAGGATGGATGCCGCCGCCACGAGAAACGCCGTTTTTTTCTTCCCACGGCCGGCGGGGGCTGCCGCAGCCATGAGCTTGCCCGATTCGGAATCCTCCTTAAGGTCCTGCAGCGCGACTTTGAGGTCGGACATCGTCTGCCAGCGCCTCTGGGGGTCCTTGCGGAGGCAGCGGACGAGGACGCGCTCGAGCTCGGCAGGGACGGCCTCGTTGACGGTGGACGGGGGTTTCGGTTCCTCGCTGAGGACGGCGGCGAGGGTCTTGATGCCGCTCTCGCGGCCGAAGGCCTTACGACCGGTGAGCATCTCATAGAGGACCGCCCCGAAAGAAAAGATGTCCGACCTGGCGTCGACCTTCTTCCCTTCCGCCTGCTCCGGAGACATGTAGGCCGCGGTGCCGACGATGAAGCCTTGCTCGGTTCGGGGTTTCCCATCCCGGCCCAGCGTCAACGTGCCCCCGGCCCCGGAATCGGGGATGTCCTCCATGAGTTTGGCCAGGCCGAAGTCGAGGATCTTGACCAGGCCCTCGTCCGTCACCATGATGTTCGTCGGCTTGAGGTCGCGGTGGACGATCCCCGCGGCATGGGCCTTGGCCAGGCCGTCGGCCACCTGGACGGCGTAGCCGAGCGCTTCGCTGAGTTTCAGGCCTTTCCGCCCGATCACGAGGTCGAGGGACTGCCCTTCGACGAGTTCCATGACAATGAAATCGCGGCTCTGGTCGAAGGCGATGTCATGGATGACGACGATGTTCGGGTGGCGGAGGGCGGACGCGGCCTTGGCCTCCAGGACGAAGCGCTGCTTGCGTTCGGGGTTTGCGACCTTGTCCGGAGGTAGGACCTTGATAGCGACGGGCCGGTCGAGGTGGGTGTCGACGGCCTTGTAGACGGCACCCATCCCGCCCTCGCCGATTTTTTCGACGATCCGGTAATGGAGAAGGTTCTGGCCGACCATGCCGGGATCTCTTGAGTTATCCTTCCCTTCTTATAATTCCGGAGGCGCCCGAAAGTCAACACGGGCCGAAGGACCTCCCGACCGCACCTTGGGGGAAAAAATTACCGCGGGCGTACGTTCCCAGGCCGGATTTGCCGTCAGCCGACCTTGACGGTCTTGATTCTCCCGGAGATCGCCACCGTGATTTTGTAGGCGCCGCGGGAATTGGAGACGGAGATCGTCGCCAGGTCCGAGACCGTGCCTTCGGGATAAAAGGTGGGGCTGTTATTGGCCGTGACTTCGACCCCTTCGAACCGGGCGAGCCTGTCCAGGCGCCACGTTCCGGACCCCTCGTCATAGGCCTCGAGCGCGCAAGCCGGCCCTTCGAACCGGACCCTGTATCGTCGGCCCCTCCAGGCGGCCTTGAACCGGGCCTGGTTCAGCGAGCTCTGGATCTCCCAGAGGCCCGTCTGAAGCTGAAACCTGGGGACGAGCTGTTTGAACGAAACCGACCCTCCGTAAATGAGGAAGCCGGCCAGGGTGATGGCCAGGACCGTTTCGACGAGGCTGAATCCCTTTTCCTTCATTCGCGCTCCTTCCAGGTCAGGACCTTGAGGGAATAGACGGAAAGCCGGGGCTCGACCGTGAGGGGGACATCGTCGCTCGGCCCTCCACCGGCGAGCCGCTCGTCGGGCGCGATCCGGAGCTGGTTCCCGTTGCCCTTGTAGCCGGCCGCGTGTAGGGCGCCGAGGACCTCGACCGTTTTCCCGCTCCCGGCGATCTCGAAGTCGCCGTTTCCCGCGGTCAGCGAAGCCTGAACCTTGAGCTCTTCCGGCGCGCCCCCGTCCACCGCGATCCGGCCGTCCAGCTCCGCCTGTGAGACGAAATCCCGCCCCGTGGAGAAAATGACCAGCTGGGTCTGTGATTCCTTGACGTAGGGGATGCCCTCCTGCCGGCGGGCGCCCTGGAGGATCAGGTGCGAGGCGAGCGTGATCCTGTCCGACGAGACGATGGTCAGGCTGACGCCGCCGAGGATGGACGGGATCTCGCGGTCCCTGACCATCGTGACGGTTCCGTCGCTTTCGACGATCCCGCCGCCCAGGGCGTCGATCCTGCCGTTGACAATGATGATCCCCAGGGGGACGAGGTCGTAGGAATAAAGCGCGTCCGGCGTCCGGAAGTCCGTCCGGCTCCGGGCCGGACTGAACTCCAGGGACCATTCGCCGCCCGCCATCCTGAAGACGATTGCCTGGGCGTCGCCGTCAATGGCCAGGACCATCTCGTCCGCGTCCCCCTGGACGAAGATCCCGCCGAGGCCGAGGTCATTCTTGATCAGATAGACGCCGTCCGGGACCGGATCCTCCGACGGCTCGAGGCCGAGGGCCGCCCTCAAGCGGACGGGGGTGAGGTCCTGGGGCTGGAATAGCCTGACGTCGAGGGCCTTGGCCGCGAGACGCGTAGCGTCCTTCGGGATGATCGCGCTCCCGGTGGCCACGAACGGGGTCGCCAGGGCGTTCCCGTTCCCGGAGAGAAACGAGATGCCGTTGGCCTTCATGAACCCGCTTTTCTCCGCCTCCGTCATCTCCTTATTGATCAGCAGGGGGATGGACGGGAGCGGGAGATAGCCGGCCAGGACTCCGAGCGTCCCTTCGAGGCTCGAGATCCTCTTCGGCGGGAGCCGGCTCCAGCCGCCGCTCGACTCGATGCGGAGATCGGCGAGGATGCGGCAATAGCTTCCCCTGTCTTCGATCCTCTCGAGGCCGCAGGTCGAGAGGGATTCCCAGCTCGACCCGTCCGCCGACTCTCTCAGGAGCCGGGGAAAGCCGGCGCCCAAGGCCTCCTCGAGGAGAAGGGGGAAAACGGCTCGCGGGTCCTCGCGGAGATCCTCCAGCCGGCCGGCCGCGATCGGCACGACCGGGCCCGCCGATTCGACCCAGGCCGCGAGGTCCCTCAGGCCGCGCTTGATGCCGTTCTCGGAGGCGTAATCCAGGAAGACCGAAAATTTCCGGTAGGCGTTCATCTTTAAGTAGGCCTGGGAAAAGCAGATCATGCTCAGGCCGAGCCCCGAGAAGACGAAGAGGAGGAAGACGACCACCAGGCTGGCGACTCCTCGCTCCCGGCCGCGGGCCCTCTCAGGTCCGGCGGGCCAGGGCCGGGTTCTTGGGGAAAAGGCATATCTCATATACGGCATCTCCTTGGTCCTTGAGGCCGAACCGGACCCGGACGAGGTTCGCGGTACGGTCCACCAGAAAATCGGCGGAGCGGACATTCTCGAGGAGCGGCTGGGCCGTGCTCAGGTTGACCTTGCGCCTGAGGATGCCCTGGCGCGCGTCCAAAGTCAGGCTGACTTTTTCGAGAAGTACGAGCGAGGCTTTATCCTTCGCGTACCCGGCGCCGAGCGGGGATGCGAGGACCGCGGCCCCGGCGGCGACGGAGGAGATAACAAGGACCTCTCCCTTTTCCCCGTCCGAAAGGCATATCTCCCGGCCGGCCTTCAGGCCGGTGATGCGCGTCAGGGGAAGACGAAGGTCCCCTTCCAGGACGTCAGCGGCCAGCTCGAAGGCGTCCTCCGCCCGGACGATCAGGAGGCCTCCCGCGTCCTCAGCGACCGCTTCGACGAGTCCCAGGGCCGCCGGCCCGACAAGCCCCTGGCCGGCCCGCAGGATATCGATCTTCATCTTGTCGATGGCGGCCATGGCCCCCTGGGCCGCTTCCTCCTTTTCTTTAAGCCCATAAAAATGCTTCTGGGCGGCCCCGAAGAACTCCAGGCAGGCGCAGACGACGAAGAGCGACAAAGCGAGGCCGATCAGGCACTCGAGGAGCGTGAACCCCCGGCTTTTCACGGCCCGAACCCCAGGTCTTTCGATATCCAGAGAGTCACGGAGGCGCCGGATCCGGGCCGGCCGGCCGGGCAGACCGTGAGCCGGACTTTTTTCATCCGCTCCCCGGCGTCTTCGACCGTCCATTCGTGGAGGAAGAGGCCGCGGCCGGCCTCGTCCCGGACGGCTTCCGAATATTCCCCGGGCCGGAGCCCGTCCGATTCGAAGGAGAGAGATTTCAGGCTCTCGAGCCGCGTCGTGAGAGAGTGGGCCAGGCCGG
>Ga0315282_10003795_pt1:22500-26873 | contig 26873 bp, 17 predicted proteins | sample YL17G07_20_MG_FD_203693 | JGI IMG/M metagenome (GOLD analysis project Ga0315282, IMG submission 203693) | Sediment microbial communities from Yellowstone Lake, YNP, Wyoming, USA - YL17G07_20 | ecosystem: Environmental > Aquatic > Freshwater > Lake > Sediment | place: USA: Wyoming...
TGACTAAACTTTATGGTCAAGTTACTAAGAGCATACAGGGGATGCCTAGGCGCAGGAAGGCGATGAAGGACGTGGCCAGCTGCGATAAGCCCCGGGGAGTCGCTCAACAGACTTTGATCCGGGGATTTCCGAATGGGGAAACCCGCCCCGCTGAAGGCGGGGTATCCTCACCTGAATCCATAGGGTGAGGAGGCGAACCTAGGGAAGTGAACCATCTCAGTACCTAGAGGAAAAGAAAGCAACCGCGATTCCCCCAGTAGCGGCGAGCGAACGGGGAACAGCCCAAACCGTCGACATGTAAGCTTGTGCGCGTTGTGTCGGCGGGGTCGTGGGATCCGACACGGCTCCGGCACAAAGGGGCCAAAGAGTTACAAAAGGCGATCTCAGCCGAATACTATGGGAAGGGTAACCGTAGAAGGTGACAGTCCTGTAGGCGAAAAGACCGTCTCTCTTGGTCGGACACCCAAGTACCACGGGACACGAGAAACCCTGTGGGAATTCGGGAGGACCATCTTCCAAGGCTCAATACTCATCTGCGACCGATAGTGAACAAGTACCGTGAGGGAAAGGTGAAAAGAACCCCTGTTAGGGGAGTGAAACAGTACCTGAAACTGTATGCTTACAAGCACTCGGAGCCTCCGCAAGGGGGTGACGGGGTGCCTTTTGCTTAATGAGCCGGCTAGTTATTCTGCGCGGCAAGGTTAAGCTCTATACGAGCGAAGCCGTAGCGAAAGCGAGTCTGAATAGGGCGTTTAGTCGTGCGGAATATACGCGAAGCTGAGTGATCTACCCTTGGCCAGGATGAACTCAGGGTAACACCTGAGGGAGGTCCGAACCGATGTTGGTTGAAAACAGCTCGGATGAGCTGAGGGTAGGGGTGAAAGGCTAATCAAACTCAGGAATAGCTCGTTCTCTCCGAAATAGCTTTAGGGCTAGCCTCGCACGAATGCCAAGGGCGGTAGAGCACTGGATGGCCTAGGGGTTCGAAAGTTCTACCAAATCCAACCAAACTCCGAATTCCCTTGAGCAATATGCGGGAGTCAGACTGCGAGCACTAAGGTCCGTAGTCAAAAGGGAAACAGCCCAGACCGTCAGCTAAGGTCCCTAAATGCAGGCTAAGTGGGCAAGGATGTGAGGATACTCAGACAACCAGGATGTTGGCTTAGAAGCAGCCATCATTTAAAGAAAGCGTAACAGCTCACTGGTCAAGCGTTCTTGCGCCGACAATGTAACGGGGCTTAAGCCTGCTACCGAAGCTACGGAATGTCATCGTCTTCGACGATGGCTTTGGTAGGAGAGCATTCTCACTCGGGCGAAGCCGCCCCGTAAGGGGTGGTGGACGGCTGAGAAGAGACCCTGCCGGCATGAGTAGCGATAATTGGGGTAGAAACCCTCAACGCCGAAAATCTAAGGTTTCCTGGGGAAGGTCAGTCCGCCCAGGGTTAGTCGGTCCCTAAGGCGAGGCCGAAAGGCGTAGCCGATGGACAGCAGGTCAACATTCCTGCACCACCCGAGGGACGTTATCACGATGGGGAGACGCAGGAGGATAGGCATACGCACGATTGGAAATGTGCGGCCGCCAGGTAGAGGGAGCTTCCAGGCAAATCCGGAAGCTCTTAACCTCGAGCACGGCGGGGAAGGTTGCCTTCGGGCTTCCGAACTTGTCGATTCCACGCTGCCGAGAAAATCCTCTAAGGAGTCGTTCGGGTGACCGTACCGCAAACCGACACAGGTAGATAAGGAGAGTATCCTAAGGCGCACGAGTGAGCCCTCTTTTAGGAACTAGGCAATTTAGCCCCGTAACTTAGGGAAAAGGGGCGCCTCAGTAGGGTGGTACCGAGCCTGCGCTTGGGAAGCCCGAGGAGGCCGCAGAGAAATGGCTCTAGCGACTGTTTAATAAAAACACAGGACTCTGCAAAGACATAAAATCGATGTATAGGGTCTGACGCCTGCCCGGTGCTGGAAGGTTAAGGGGAGCGGTCAGCCGCAAGGCGAAGCTGTGAACCGAAGCCCCAGTAAACGGCGGCCGTAACTATAACGGTCCTAAGGTAGCGAAATTCCTTGTCGGGTAAGTTCCGACCCGCACGAAAGGCGTAACGACTTGAGCGCTGTCTCAAAGAGGGGCACGGCGAAATTGTGGTACCGGTGAAGACGCCGGTTACCTGCCGCTGGACGGAAAGACCCCGGCACCTTAACTGCACCCTAGCATTGGATTTTGGGATCGTATACGCAGGATAGGTAGGAGACTTTGAAGTTCTGGCTCCGGCCAGGATGGAGTCAACGGTGAGATACTACTCTTACTATTCTGAGATTCTAACCTACCTCCCTGATCGGGAGGGGGGACAGTGTTAGGCGGGTAGTTTAACTGGGGCGGTTGCCTCCCAAAATGTAACGGAGGCGCCCTAAGGTTCCCTCAAGCTGTTTGGAAATCAGCTGTAGAGTGCAAAGGCATAAGGGAGCTTGACTGCGAGAGAGACATCTCAAGCAGGGAGGAAACTCGGGCTTAGTGATCCGGTGGTCCTGTATGGAAGGGCCATCGCTCAACGGATAAAAGGTACGCCGGGGATAACAGGCTAATAGTCTCCAAGAGCTCATATCGACGAGACTGTTTGGCACCTCGATGTCGGCTCATCGCATCCTGGGGCTGAAGCGGGTCCCAAGGGTCCGGCTGTTCGCCGGTTAAAGCGGTACGTGAGCTGGGTTTAGAACGTCGCGAGACAGTTCGGTCCCTATCCACGGTAGGCGTAGGAGATTTGAGGGGGGTTGCCCATAGTACGAAAGGACCTGGGTGAACGAACCTCTAGTGTACCAGTTGTGCCGCCAGGCGCAGCGCTGGGTAGCCACGTTTGGAAGTGATAACCGCTGAAAGCATATAAGCGGGAAGCACGCCCCGAGATAAGATCTCCCTCCCGCAAGGGCTAAAGGTCACAGGTAGACTACCTGTTTGATAGGCTGGGTGTGTAAGTCCAGTGATGGATTGAGCTAACCAGTACTAATAGACCGTGAGGCTTGACCATAAAGTTTATCAAGACAAAAAAAGGACATTGCCAAAGAGAGCAATCAAAATGATCTAAATCCCGGCGATCATAACGGCGGGGAAACACCCGTTCCCATTCCGAACACGGAAGTTAAGCCCGTTCGTGCCGATGGTACTGCCAGGGCAGCCTGGTGGGAGAGTAGGTCGTTGCCGGGTTTATTTTGTTACTTAAAAGCTCATCGGATAAAGGTCGGAGGGGCACGGGCCCCATCAGTCGGTCGGTCATACTCCTCTCCTTTATTACGGAGCAAAATCTATAAGGAGAGATGTATGAACATCTACGTCGGAAACATTTCCCGGACCGCCACCGAGCAGGACCTCAAGGAAGCCTTCGAGGCCTTCGGGGCGGTTCAGACCGCGTCCATCATCAAGGACAAGTTCTCCGGTGAGTCGCGCGGCTTCGGCTTCGTTGAGATGCCGAACAAGGAAGAGGCCGATAAGGCCATCTCCGGACTGAACGGCAAGGACCTCAAGGGTCGCAGCCTGACGGTCAACGAAGCCCGGCCCCGCACCGATCGTCCCCGGACGAGCGGCGGCGGCGGCAGGGGCGGCTTCGGCGGCGGCCGCGGCCGGTTCTGATCGCTGATTTAACTTAGCGGTCAACCCCCTCCGCGGGATCAAATCCCCGCTTCGGGGGCAGGCGCTCCAAAGCCTGCGTAAGTTGAATCCCACGGACGTAAGTTCGTGGAGCTTCAGCCTTTATTCGCAAGTAAGGGCGGATGCCCGGGTTGGGTAGTCCGCCCTTTTTTTATAGGGATAGGAATTTCCTTTTTCCACGGCATGTTGAATTCCCCCTCTCAGCGCTTAATCCCCCCTCCTAATCATGCCGGGACTGTATCGCCGGCCGGGCGGGAATGTCAATAACCGCGAAAACCGCTCCGGCAGATCCAATCGGGACAAGAAATCCCTCCGCCGCGGCTAAAAGACAATAGACTCCTACTCCCCGTGATCATGAAATCCTAGAAATATTCGAAGACACGGAAAGGCGGGGGCTTCGCCGCCGTAAACCGAAGCTTCAGGTGATCGATGATGCGATCCACGACGGCATACTCCGTAATGAAGGCGACAACCTTCATTCGACCCCCGCACTTGGGGCAGACCATCGGGTCGACTTCATAGACCTTCCGGATCATTTCAGCGCTTCGCAGTCCTATGCGACGTTTCGGAGCTAGGGCGGCCCAGCCTTTGGAAGGGATGCGCCGGAGCTCTTCCTCGACCACCCGGAGCGCCAAGGGGCTCAGGCTCGCTTTCTTGACCTTCCCCCGATGGGCGTTGGCGTACAGCCCATAGTAACGGACCATGACCTGCCCCTTGTCGGGGATATGCGAGGTCACCC
>Ga0315282_10003796_pt1 | contig 26870 bp, 27 predicted proteins | sample YL17G07_20_MG_FD_203693 | JGI IMG/M metagenome (GOLD analysis project Ga0315282, IMG submission 203693) | Sediment microbial communities from Yellowstone Lake, YNP, Wyoming, USA - YL17G07_20 | ecosystem: Environmental > Aquatic > Freshwater > Lake > Sediment | place: USA: Wyoming | collected...
AAAAAAGAAAAGAACAAGGTATTTATTATACCCCAAGTTTTATTGTTAATTATATTGTAAGAAATGCGCTCAAGCCGGTTTTGGATAAATGCAAAAGCATTAATGACCTGAAGAAAATTAAGGTTCTGGACCCGGCCTGCGGTTCCGGCTCGTTTCTCATAAAAGCGCTTGAAATAATTAATGATAAATATAAAGAATTTGGAAATCCCGGAAACGAATTCACAAAAATTTCTATTTTAACAGAAAATATTTATGGGGTTGATTTGGACGAACAGGCCGTTGAAATAACGCGGCTTAATCTTTTAATAAGCGCCTTGGATAAAAGGATGAAATTGCCTATCCTTAACCATATAAAAAATGGTAATTCTTTAATTTCTGGCACAGACAAAGAACTTAAAAAATATTTTGGCAAAAATTTCCGCGACAAAAACCCATTCAACTGGCAAGAACAATTTCCCGAAGTATTCAAACAAGGCGGGTTTGATGTGATAATTGGAAATCCGCCGTATGGTGCTGAACTCTCAAAAATAGAGCAAGACTATTTTAAAGAAATTTATAAGATTGGTTCAACCGACACAGCAATTTTGTTTATTAAAAGATCGTTGGGGAAATTGAAAGATAGCGGATTTTTAGGATTCATTATTCCAAAAGCTTTTTGTTTTACTTCCAATTATCAAAAAATACGAGATTTTGTATGGGATAACATATTTACAATTATTGATTGTGGTAAGGTTTGGCGAGAAGTAAAACTTGAACAAGCAATCGCGATTGTAGAAAAAGGGGTAAAACATAAAAAATATTCATCTGGATTTATTAAAAACGAACAAATTAAAATATTGGGGCAAATTGAAAAAGATATTAGTCGACAATTCGGTTTTTTCTTAAACGGTGTTTTCCTTAATGAAATAAAAATCGCTCAAAAAGTATTAACAAATTCAATTATCTTAAATGATATTATTAAAAATCAAAGAGGAGCGATGCTCCAAAAAGAAATTAAAGATAGTGGAGACACGGAAGTTATTGGTGGCGCACAGTTAAACAGAGAAGGAATTAAGGGAATAAAAGGAAAAATAAACCACACCCCAATAATAGATGATAAGGCTTTTATTAAATCGAATTCGGTTTTAGTACAGAGAATTATTGCCCATATTGAAAATCCAACCGACCATATTAAAATTATTGCAGTTGTTCCAAAAAATAAAAACCAAATAATAGTTGATACCATAAATCAAATCACAATTACTGACAAAAATTATTCACCGAAATTTATTTGTACTTTATTAAATTCCAAATTTTTAAATTGGTATGTTTATAGATTTATTTTAGGTAAAGCTATCAGAAGTATGGAATTTGATAATCCTACAACAAGCAAAATCCCTATTCCAAAAATTGATTTTTCAAATCCAAAAGAAAAAGAAAAGCACGATAATTTAGCAAAATTAGCCGATAAAATGATTAGATTAAACAAAGAACTCCAAAAAACTCCAGAAAATTCTAACAAATGGAATTCAATAAAAGCCGAAATTGAAAAAACTGACAAAAAAATAGACGAAGAGGTTTATAAATTATATGGGTTAACGAAAGAGGAAATAGAAACCGTAGAAGGTAAAAAATGAACAATTAATATGACTATCCACAAAAAATTTGTTGATCAAATAATAGTGAAATATAGTGCTACACTTGAAGATCTTATTGGTAAGGATGGATTAAATATAACAAAGGATATGGGAAGCGTTGATGAACTTCCTGATCAGTTGAATAAAATTTTCTACACTCTAGAATTTTTGAGAAAGGAAGGACTAATTGATGTTAAGGAAATTAGTAGTAATACAAAATCAAGTATATTCGAATTGCCAATCGGTACTAGTGAAGAAAAAATTTCAGGGGTTCTTTTTTATTATGAAAAATTAAAACAAATTCATGGCTGGAATATTAAAATGAAGCCAGAGCTTATTCATTTCAAACAGCAAGGATATCAAACAGACAATCAGTTAAAAGAAAAATGGCATCAAAAATGGTGGGGACAAATAATAATTTTAATTATTGGAGGATTAATACTCGCCTTTTTTATTTATAAATTTGGTTGGAATAAATAATTTATCTCTCACTCCAAGGGGAGTCCTTGGATAGTTTTTTTGTTTTGCAAAAGGTGACAATACGGTGCGATCGCCGATTATTGCCACCATTTTAATAATCGACATCGTATGTCGATTCGAGGTGTGTTAAAATAAAATTATGCATAGAACACCAGTTACATCGACAAATATTCGCTCCATTGGATACGATCCGCAGTCGGCCGTTTTAGAGATTGAATTTACGTCAGGAGATGTTTACCAATATTTTAATGTTCCCGAACACCTATGTCGCGGACTAATGAATGCTTTATCCAAAGGGCAGTTCTTGAATGATTATATAAAGTATAACTATAGATATCAGAAGGTTTGATAATTTTATGTTTACACCGAAAACACAAAGAATAGAGGAAATTTCAAAAAATAAACCGGAGGTGATCAAACAGCTCGAAGATATTTTTGATACTAAAACCCGCGTTTATATTGATTACGCGAACGTCCGCCCATGGAGCGCAAAATTAGGCTGGCACATTGATTTAAAACGCCTCAAACAATTCTTGAATTCTTTTGATACAATCGGAAAAGATGCGATCACTTTCTACAACGGTTATTTAGCGGGCAACGAACGATCCGAAAAAGAAAAATTGGAGGCAGAAAACTGCAAATACGTTTTAAGAACAAAACCAGTGAAGATTATTAAATTTTCAATTGATGCTTCAAGTATCTTGCCGGATTCAACAGTCTTGCTGGATCAATTTGTTCGACGTGCACTTCTTAAAAAGTATGAAATATCAACTATTGAATATTTAAATGAGCGCTTCAAAGATATGAACAAAAAAAGTGAATACTTTATAGAGGATATGAAATGTAATTTTGATGTTGAAATAGGAGTTGATATGCTGCTTGATTGCGAACGCAAAAATGCAGAAACTTTTGCGTTGTGGAGCGGGGACAGCGATTTTGCTGATCCGGTTGAAAAATTGATGAACGTTGGCAAGAAGGTCGTTTTGTTTGCAACCGCGCGTAAGGTTTCAAAAGAACTTTCTGTTTTAAGCCAAAAGGGGCTTATGATTTTTGATATTCAGAAAATTAGCGATTTTATTTGCTGGAAAAAGGAATTAAATAGCAAAAGGGACCCCAATGAAGGGGCCCCCAAGCTCTAGAATTAGCGATCTTTCGATCAATTTCAATATAGCAAATTGCAATAAAAAGTCAATAGTTATCCACAGGCCAAAAAAATAAGGGGAGGTTCCCATTCCAAGGGGAGTCCTTGGATAGTTTATTTTTTCTTTATTTTATATCCTTCATCCGTATCTTCAATCTCAAAACCAAGAATTTTGATTTTTTGGCGGAGTTTGTCAGCTTCCTGCCATTTTTTTTCTTGGCGCATTTTCAGCCGTTCTTCGGCCAGTTCTAGAATTTCTTTTGGAATTTCTTTTTCTTTTATCGCCTCGGCAAGTTTAAGCCCTAAGACTTTATCAAAATCCAAAATTGTTGCCAGTTTATCTTTGTTTGATAATTTTGACTTTAATAAATCCTGAACAACAGCTAGAGCCTGGGGAATATTCAAATCATCGTTTATTTTTTCAAGAAATTTTTTCTTATATCCCGAATTAATTTTTCCTTTTATTCTACCTATTTTTTTCACCTGATTATAAAGATGCTCTAAACCATTTTTCGCTGTTTCCATTGCTTTCCAAGAAAAATTAAGAGGCCGGCGATAATGAGTATTCAAAACAAGAAAACGATATTGAGGGGGCTTGAAACCCTTGTTTTTTAAATTATCTAAAGTAACAAAAGTCCCTTCAGATTTTGCCATTTTCTTTTTGTCAATTACTAAGAATTCTCCATGCAGCCAATAGTTTGCCAGAGGAACATTAAAAGCCGCCTCGCTTTGGGCAATTTCATTCGTATGATGAGTGCCAATATGGTCAACGCCGCCGCAATGAATATCAAATGGCTGGCCAAGAAGTTTTCTAGAAATAGCACTGCATTCAATATGCCAACCGGGAAAACCTTCGCCCCAGGGGCTGGGCCAGCGCAAAATATGATTTTTATACCGCCCAGCCAGAAAAAACCACAGTGCAAAATCTTGTCTGTTCTTTTTCCCTTTATCGACATAGACTTCTTCGCGGGCCTGAGTTGTTTTTTCTGATAATTTCTGTCCAGCTAAGCGGCCATACTCGGGGAATTTTGTAACATCAAAATAAATAGCTAAAGAGGTTTGATAAGCAATGCCCTTATCCATCAAAATTTTTATTATTTCAATTTGTTCCTTTATTGTGTCAGTGGCCTTAGCTACGGAAAAGGGGGAGAGAATATTTAAATCTTTTAAATCCTGGAAAAACTTTTCCTCATAAAATTTAGCAATTTCTAAAGGAGACTTGTTTTCTCTTTTGGCTCCGATTTCAAGTTTGTCTTCGCCTCCGTCTCCGTCGCCAACCAAATGTCCTACATCCGTAATGTTCATTGCGTGATTAATCCGGTAGCCGTTATATTCGAGTACGCGCCTTAAAATATCTTCAAAAATATATGTCCGGAGATTGCCGATGTGGGCATAATTATAGACCGTTGGGCCGCAGGTATATAAACCCACAATGTTGTCTTTTATAGGCTTAAATTCTTCTTTAGAGTTCGTAAGGGTGTTGTATATTTTTAGAGCCATTTTTTGCGTCTAAACAAAATAAGAAGACCAGAAGCAGAAACCAGCATAATGCCAAGAATAATCCAAAAATCGCCCTTTGTACCGACAATGGGCATTGAGACAATATTGCTCATTCCAAAAAGCGCGGCAAAAAGCATCAATGGAAAGGTGACAAAAGCCATAATCGTCAAAACTCTCATAATATCATTAACTTTATCGGTTAAAAGCGAATCGTTGGTATTCTGAAGAGATTCAATGGTTGCCTGGCAGTTTTCCAAAAGACTTTTTACCCTGGTCAATTCCCCCATGACGACGTTTGTGTAATGAATAAAGTTGGGGCCAAAAAATTTCTCACCGACCGTGGTGAAAGAACTCAATATGCTTTCATGGGCATAGATTGCCCTTTGAAAATCAAGAACATCGCGCCGGGTAATAGAAATTATTTCCACCATTTCTTTCTCGTGGCCCTTGAATATATTTTCTTCAATTTCATTTATTTTCAACTGGATATGGTCCAGTTGTCTTAAGGCAAATTCATAGAGGTGCCTCAGGACGAAAAAGGCAATGACTCCCGGATTTTTGGCGAGGTTTTCTTTATCAATCAAAGAACCAACTTCAAACATTTTAATTATTTCGTGAAGAGGAGTGATTGTTCTGTAATGGGCGGTAATGAGAAAATTTTTCCCAATGATAAAATCTATTTCACAGCTCATTGATGTTTTTCGGCTGGGTTCAAAAATAGGGAAGTGCATAATGAGATAAATAAGATTTTTATAAACATCTACTTTTGCCCGGAGAGTGGGTTTTAAAAGTTCTTCCGCCACGAGGGGATGAATAGAATATTCCTGCATTAAAGATTTCACCTCGTCGCTGGCAGGAGATTCGAGGTCAATCCAGGTTAATTTTTTATGCTTATAAACGGTAATCATAATTTGATTATATATTTTTTTAAAGTATAATGAAAGAGTGAATAGAAAAAAGAAAATAATATCAATATTTGTCGCTCTCGCGCTTTTTATTGGAATTTTTGGCACAGGCGCTTTTTTTGGATATTTCCAGAGGCCGGCTGTTGAAAAGGTGCTGAATCTTTTTAATAAAGAAGCAACTAAGCCGCCCCAGGTTGATTTCTCGCCATTTTGGGTTTCCTGGAACACTATTAAATCCAAATATGCGACCAGCGATGGATTAGATGACCAAAAAATGGTTTGGGGGGCAATTCAGGGCTTGGTAAAGTCGTTGGGCGACCCTTATTCAACTTTTTTTCCACCCCAAGAATCAAAGGAATTTAAGGAAGAAATGCAGGGTGATTTTGAGGGCGTGGGAATGGAAATTGGGGTGAAGAATGGCGTTATTACCGTTATTTCTCCATTGAAGGGAACACCGGCTTTTCGGGCGGGGATAAGAACAGGTGATAAAATTTTAAAAATAGACGATAAAGTGACGACAGATATGTCAGCCGAACAAGCAGCCTATCTTATTAGGGGGGCAGGGGGAACTTCGGTAAAATTAACAATTTTATCAAAAGATGAAGAGAAACCCCGAGAAGTCACCCTGGTCAGAGAAAAAATTCAAATTCCCACTATCGATACCGAGAAAAAAACAAATGGAATTTTCGTTATTAAACTTTATAATTTTTCGGCTAATTCGGCGAATCTTTTCAGAGACAAACTTCGGGAATTTATCTATTCGGGGAGCGATAAATTAATTCTTGATTTAAGAAACAACCCCGGCGGCTATTTGGAATCGGCCGTGGATGTTGCCAGCTGGTTTTTGCCAGTCGGGAAAGTTGTTGCCCAGGAGAAATTCAGCAGCGGGGAAGAAACAATTTTCCGGAGCAGGGGATATGATGTTTTTAATTCGTCAGCCGGCAAATTGCCTTTTGTTATTCTTGTTAATGAAGGAAGCGCTTCTGCTTCGGAAATTCTCGCCGGGGCCCTGCAAGAATACGGTATAGCAAAATTAATTGGTAGCAAAACATTTGGCAAGGGTTCGGTGCAGGAATTAATTCAAATCACGCCCGATACCTCTTTGAAACTGACCATTGCCCGCTGGTTAACTCCCAATGGCCGTTCCATTTCCGAACAGGGACTTGAACCGGATATTAAAGTGGAAATGAAAAAAGAAGACATCGACGCCAACCGCGACCCCCAAATGGATAAAGCAATTGAGATTTTAAATAAATAGTAATTATGAAAATAATTTTTCTTCGAGATGTGGCCAATGTGGGCAGAAAATATGAGGTGAAAAATGTGAGCGATGGATATGCTCGCAATTTTTTAATTCCTCAAAAATTGGCAAAATTAGCCACGCCTAAAGCGATTAAAGCAATTGAAGCAGAAAAGAAGCGTCTGGAAGAAGAAAAAAAGATTCAAGAAAATATTCTGCAAAAAAACCTTGAGAGTTTGAAAGATTTAAAAGTTGTTTGGGATGGAAAAAACAACGAAAAAGGCCATCTATTTGCCGGTATCCACAGCCAAGACATAAGTAAGATTTTGAAAGAACAATCCCATCTTGATATTCCGGCAGAATTAATCCAATTAGAAAAACCGATAAAAGAAACAGGGCAGTATAAAATAAAAGTTAAAGACAAAGAGTTTATACTGGAGGTAGTATGACCAAATATATTTTTGTGGTGGGAGGAGTTATTTCCGGGGTAGGGAAGGGAATCGCCTCTGCTTCCATCGGCAAAATTTTGCAATCGCGCGGATTTGAAGTCAGCAATATAAAAATTGATCCTTATGTTAATGTTGATGCCGGAACAATGAATCCCACTGAACACGGCGAAGTTTTTGTTTTGGATGACGGCAAAGAGACAGACCAGGATATGGGAACTTACGAAAGATTTTTGGGAAAAAGCCTACCCTCTCTTAATTACATGACCACCGGCAGTATTTATCAAAATGTAATTAATAGAGAAAGAAATTTGGGATATGGCGGTAAGTGCGTTGAGGTTGTGCCCCACATTCCCTTGGAAATCATTGAGCGGATAAATAAGGTGGTTGCTAAATCAAAGGCCGACTTTGTTATTATTGAAATTGGCGGTACTGTCGGCGAATATCAAAATGTTCTTTTTTTGGAGACAGCGAGAATGCTCAAATTAAAAAAACCCAATGATGTTCTTTTTATTTTAGTCAGTTATTTGCCCATTCCGGGCAAGATTGGCGAAATGAAAACAAAACCAACTCAATACGCTGTCCGTACCCTCAACTCATCAGGAATTCAGCCCGATGTTATTATTGCCCGGGCCCGCGTTCCTCTTGATAAAAAACGCAAAGAAAAAATTGCCCTAAATTGCAATATCGGCGAAGAAGATGTAATTTCCGCTCCTGATATAGAAAGTATTTATGAAGTGCCGATTAATTTTGAAAAAGACCACTTAAGCGATATTATTTTAAAAAAATTAAAACTAAGGCCCCGGAGGAAAAACCTGAAGGAATGGGCAAGAATGGTGCGAGTTATGAAAATAGCGAAACAATCGTTGAAAATCGGTATTGTCGGAAAATATTTTGGCACTGGCGATTTTATTTTATGCGATTCTTATATTTCCATTATTGAAGCAGTCAAACACGCTGCCTATTTTTATAAAAAAAGACCATTGATAAATTGGATAGACGCAGAAAATTTTGAGCGCCATCCTTCATTTCTTAAAGAATTAAAAAAATATGACGGGATTATTGTGCCGGGCGGTTTTGGAGGCAGGGGAGTGGAAGGAAAAATAAAAGCCATTCAGTTTTGCCGTCAAAATAAAATTCCTTTATTGGGGCTTTGCTATGGAATGCAACTAATGGTTATAGAATTCAGTCGGAATGTTTGCGGGTTGAAAAATGCCAATACCACAGAAGTTGACAGAGAAACAAAATATCCGGTTATTGATATTATGCCTGAGCAAAAAAAGAATATTGAAGATAAAAATTACGGGGCAACAATGCGATTAGGAGCCTTTCCGGCGGCCTTAAAAAAGGGGACAATTGCTTTTAATGCCTACAAAGAACATTTAATTTCTGAACGCCATCGCCACCGCTGGGAAGTTAATCCGGAATATATAGAAAGACTGGAGAAGAAAGGATTAGTTTTTTCCGGCACATCGCCGGACAGAAGATTGATGGAAATTGTTGAATTACCAAGAAAAAAACACCCCTTTTTTCTTGGTACTCAATTTCATCCCGAGTTTAAATCGCGTTTTCTCCACTCCCATCCTTTATTTAAGGAGTTTGCCAGAGCGTGCCTGCCTCGCCGGCAAGGCGGGTCTTAATTCACATTAACAACTTTATATTGTTTTGTCCGACCGTCAAATCTTGTTTTTCTTTTCCGACTGAATTTAACGGTTCCGTTTTTTAGACTGTAAAGAGTGTGGTCCTTGCCAATTTTAACGTTTGTTCCGGCCAATATTTTTGTTCCGCGCTGACGCACCAAAATAGAGCCGGGTTTTGCTTTCTGGCCGTCGGAGAGTTTCACTCCCAAGAATTTTGGCTGGGAATCCCTTAAATTCTTGGCTGTACCGCCGGATTTTGTATGTGCCATATAAAATTATGTTATCAAAAATTATAAAATTTTACAAGGATAACGAAAAAGATTTAATTTTAGCAACAGTGATTATTTTGGTTGCTTTGATTAGTTTTGGCTTGGGCAGGTTGTCAAAAATAGGGGAGAGCAGAACACCGATAACAATAGAAAATTTAACTGGTGCAGTAGATAATGCCACTTCGTCTGTGCCATCAGCAAAAGGCAATTACGTTGCTTCAAAAAACGGCAACAAATACCATTATCCTTGGTGCAGCGGCGCCCAGAGCATCAAAGAAGAAAATAAAATTTGGTTTTCCACAGCCGAAGAAGCTCAAAAAGCCGGCTACCAGCCGGCTTCAAATTGTAAGGGGTTAAAATAAATTTTATTCTTTCACTTTTTTTCGCGAGGCGGTGAGAGTGGTATATTGTTTTTTTGTGGCAACTTCGTTCCATTTGCCGAGTTCTTCCAAAATTTCTTTTATTTTTTTCATATCGTAAATATTTCTTTCCAGTAATTTTTTAGTGATATATCCTTCTTCGCCGAAAACGCGGTCCACTTTTTGTTCGTCCATAAAAGAAAAAACCAGCATTTTTAGTTCGTCCAGGCGTTCGTTATTCTGTTCGTTTTTATTTTTTAATTCAAAATATTCTTTGACAGCCATTTCAAGCTCGGCTTCGTTTTTTATTTTATCTTTGGCGTATTTTTTCTCGTATAAATGTTTCCACATCGGGCACATTTGTCTGTAACCACACCAGTCGCAAAGCCCGGAGGGGAGAGGCGGAAAATTGTAATTATCTTTAATTCTTTCATCAATATCATCAATGGTTTTCAAAATAAATTTTTTGGTATTCTCAAGTTGTTCCGGTGTTCGCGACGTTGAGATTTTTTCTCCGTGCTTAAGAAAATAAAAACTCAGTTTTATTTTTGACGGATCAAGGTGGGGCCAGCGTTTTGTTAGCCCCAGATGATAAATTGAGAGCTGCAGGTCTTTATCAATAATTTCTTTACTCGGCATTTTTCGCGCTGTTTTGTAATCAATAATTTCGTAAGCATCGTCATTTTTATCAATTCTATCAATAATCCCCGCGAGAGTGTGATTTTCCAAATCAGCCTCAAACCGCGACTCGAGGTCAACGACATTAAAATTCCAAGGCTGATTATGCTTGTAAAATTTTTCCAATATAGAAATTCCGTCTTTACAATATTCATCCGGTTTATCTTTGTCCCAGAGATTTCTAAAAAAGTCAATAACCTGATCAAGAGTAGGGTAGAGGGGACTCCGCTCAAACATATACTTTAAGGCAGAATGAACAGAACCGCCAAAAATACTCTCTATGTTTTTGGGAACTTTAATTCTGTCTATTTCCTGATATTTATATTTAAGAGGACAGTTTTTAAATGTATCTAAGGCTGAATAAGATGTCCGCATAAGATTATTATATTCTAATTTTTATTTATCCACAATATCGCATTGTTTTCTTGTGCGACATTTGGTAAAATTAAAATATGGATGATAAAAATTTACCATCTGGCGATTATATTGCCGGATTTGTGGATGGGGAGGGGTGTTTTGCTTTAACCTTTAGAAGAGATGTCAGACATGAACGAAAGGGGAAGCCTGCTTATTACAGCTGGAAGATTTTGTTTGCTATAGTTTTACGAAAAGATGATTCTGAATTATTAAAAAAGATAGAATCGGTTTTGGGTTGCGGGTCAATTAGTTTTACTAAATCAAGAGAAAACGGGGAGGTTAGATATCAAGTATCAAACATAGATGATCTTAGAGAAAAAATTATTCCCTTTTTTGAAAAATACAAATTATATGGTAAGAAAAAATATGATTTTAATTTATGGTCTGAAGCGGTAGATATTCTTAAAAAATATAAAAATAAGAGGGGAGAGGCTAATGTAATAAAGGGTAAAAGAGGATTTACAAAAACTATATGGGACGAAAAAGACCTTAAAAGACTTTTAGAGATTAGGAATAGAATGTCTGTATATAAAAATATTAGATTTGTTCCTAAGTGGCTTCATAAGGCGGTTATGGTTGGTAGGGGAGATAAGTAAGTCTTAATTATATAACAGGTCGCACAACCATTATTTTGCGAAGTGCTGTTATTTTGGCAATTGCGGTGTATTAAAGTCTGGTCCCTGGCCGGCTTTAAACCTATTCAGGTTCTCTATGAATGAATTCCAAATCAAATCTATGAAAACATTGTTCCAGAGGTAATCTACCGGCCCCTTAAGATAATTATCCCAGACATATGTTGTCCAGTTCCAAATAAAACCAAAATTGTTTCTCACTATATCGCTTTCAAAAAAGGTTTTGAGGTCAAAATTAAAGTAACTTAAGACGGCGATAACAATAATTATAAGAATAATAAATCTTATCATATGTTTATTATAGCACTTTTTAATCTATTAATAGTTTTTTGTTTGCCAATGATATCAGCAACGATAAAAGGCTCTGGCGAGCGCTCCAGGCCCGTTAAAGCCACTCTGAAGGGCCAGAGTACGTTTCCGCGACCCTGTTTTTCAGTATAGTCCCAAACAGCGCTTTTAATAGTATCTTTTGTAAAATCGCTTTCTGGTATGTCGCACAATATTTTAAGTAATTCTTCTAAATAAATTTTTGTTTTTTCTTTGTCCGAATTCTTCCAGACCAATAAAGAAGAATTATAAACCGGTTCTTCAAAAAAATACTCTATCCCCTCTTTTATATCGGATAATTTGGAAATTCTGTCGCTCTCTAGCGCGACAATTTTTTCCCAGTTGGCTGGTTCTTTTGGTAAATATTCTAATAATCTTTTTGCTAATTCTTTTATCGGCATTTTTTTGATGTATTGTTTGTTGAGCCAGTCAAGTTTTTCTTGATTAAAAACCGCTCCGGCTTTTTGCACTTTTTTCAGGTCAAATTTTTCAATCAGTTCTTCCATAGAAAAAATTTCTTGTTCAGTTCCCGGATTCCAACCCAAAAGCGCTAGAAAATTAACCATTACTTCTGCTAAATAACCTTGATTTTTATAATAAGAAACAGAAACCGATTCCCCGTGCTTTCTTTTGGATAGTTTCGACCTATCTTCGTCCAAAATAAGCGGCAAATGGGCATATACGGGCCGGGACGCGCCAATGGCTTCTTGAATTAAAATCTGCCTCGGAGTGTTGGAAATATGGTCTTCTCCGCGGATAACGTGCGTGACGCCCATTTCAAAATCATCAACAACCACGGCCAGATGATAAATCGGCTCTTCCAAGTTTTTAGCAATGATAAAGTCTTTTAATTCAGTCGTATCAAACTCAATTTCGCCGTGGATTAAATCTTCAAATTTTACTTTTTTATTCGGGTTTTTAAAACGAATGGCCTTCCCGTCAAGATAGGCCTTATTCTCGTCTAAAAGCTTTTGTAAATATTTTTTATAAGTTCCGCTGTGCTCCGATTGCCTATAAAAATTTTTGAAATCAAGTTCAATACCCAGCCATTTAAGATTTTCTATAATATCTTCTTCGTATTCTTTTTTGTTTCTTTCTTTATCAGTGTCTTCCAGACGGAAAAGCATTTTCCCATGATTTTGTTTTGTAAAAAGATAATTAAAAAGAGCAGTGCGGGCATTGCCGACATGAAACGGCCCAGTCGGACTCGGCGGAAATCTGGTCACAACTTTCTCCATAGTTTTATTTTAGCATATCTTTGCAGAATTTTTAAATATGCTATTATAAAAAGTTGTTTATGGAGGAAAAAGGATTTAAACCAGCGGTCCGGATGCCGCCCCAGGACTTGGAGGCGGAAATCTCTGTTTTAGGCTCTTTAATGCTTGATTCCAAGGCTATTAATATTATTGTTGATATTTTAAAGCCCGAAGATTTTTACCATCAAAAGAATCAATTTATCTACCTGGCAATGCTTGAACTTTATGATAGAAAAGAGCCCATTGATGTTCTTTCGCTTTCCAGCCGTCTTAAAGAAAAAAAGATTCTTGACCAGACTGGCGGCAATTCTTACCTCACGGATTTGGTAAACGGCGTCCCGACGGCCAGCAATGTCAAGTATTATGCCGAAATTGTCCGCAAGAAAAGCGTCTTAAGAAATCTTATTGAATCATCGGAAGAAATATTTCAGCTCGGTTATAAAGAGGCGGAAGATATCGATGAAATTCTTGACGAAGCGGAACAAAAAATTTTTGGCATCGCCAGATATTCGGGAAAACAGAAATTTGTAAATATCAAAGAATCTTTGGAAGAGGCCTGGGAACGGTTTGACAGATTGCATAAGTCTAAAACAGAACTAAGGGGCATTCCCACCGGCTTTCCTGAATTGGACAGTCTTTTGTCCGGTTTTCAAAAGTCAGATTTAATAATTTTGGCTGCCCGGCCAGCCGTTGGAAAAACCGCCTTAGCTCTTGATATTGCCCGGAATATTGCCTGTCATCACAAAATTCCAGTGGGAATTTTTTCTCTGGAAATGGCCACCCAACAGATAGTGGACCGTCTTCTGGCTTCCGAGGCTCACGTTGATTCCTGGAAATTAAGAACCGGCCGCCTTTCCACCGACGATGAATTTCTGCGCATCAGAGACGCCCTTGATACTTTGGCCACTGCCCCTCTTTTTATAGACGACGAAGCCTCGAACACTATTTTTCAAATGAGGGCCAAGGCAAGACGATTGCAGGCCGAGTATGGTCTGGGACTTTTAATTGTTGATTATATTCAACTGATGATTCCCCGCCGGGGCTTGGAAAGCGCTGTTCAGCAGATGACTGAAATATCGCGCTCCCTAAAGGGTTTGGCACGCGAACTTGAAGTGCCGATTTTGGCTATTTCCCAGCTTTCGCGGGCAGTTGAATCGCGACAGGATAAGAGGCCAAAACTGCACGACTTGCGGGATTCCGGCAGTATTGAACAGGACGCTGATTTGGTTATGTTTATTTATCGCGAAGACAGTTACAACAAGGATAGCGATAAAAAAAACATTGCCGAAATTTTAATTGAAAAGCACAGGAATGGACCCCTGGGAAAGATTGAGCTTTACTTTAATCCCCAAAAAGTCAGTTTCTCCAGTATTGAGCACGGCGATTTCGGTGTGATATAATGCGAAAATTGCGAAAACGTATGCGAATAACACGAAAAATTGGTTCGCATCATTCGCAAAAATATTTCGCATCGTTAGCATTATGCTTGATAAATTAATAGAATATTTTTTGAAATTTCCGGGTATTGGCCCGAGGCAGGCAAAAAGGTTCGCCTATTTTTTGGTTTCACAAGATAAAAATTTTACGGAAGATTTAAGTAGATTGATTTCAGAAATTAAAAAAGAGATAAACCAATGCCCTGATTGTTTTCGTTTTTTTGAGGGTGAAAAATGCGCCATTTGCTCCAGTTTAAACCGCGACAAAAATATTTTAATGATAATAGAAAAAGATGTTGATTTGGAAAATATTGAGAGAGCCGGAATTTATAACGGAAAATATTTTATCTTGGGCGGAGTAATGATGCTGGGGGGCAGTGAGAAAGAAAACGTTTTAAGATTTAAACAACTCTTTAATAAAGTCAGCAAAGAAAAACCAAAAGAAATTATTTTGGCTTTAAGCGCCAATGTTGAAAGTGAGAACACGGGGCGTTATATAGAGAAAATTTTGGAGCCTCTAAAAATAAAAATAACTAAATTCGGCCGCGGTCTTTCCACGGGCACGGAATTGGAATACAGCGACAGCGAAACAATCATTAACGCTCTCAAAAATCGGAAATAGTGATTTTTGTATAAGGTTGGCGATGGCCGGCTTTTTTATGATAGCGGGTTTTTTGTTTGTATTTTAAAACAATTACTTTTTTTCCTCTCCCCTCTTCAATTATCTTAGCCGAAACTTTTGCGCCTTTGACATACGGTTTGCCTAATTTAATATTTTCTCCATCAACGATTAAAAGCACTTTATCAAAAAAAACTTCGCCATTTTCCGGCTTTTTGATTTTCTCTATTTTTAGACTTTCTCCCGGTTTAACCAAATACTGCTTCCCGCCGGTTTGAATAACCGCAAATTTATTTTCCATAGCGATATTTTAATCTATTTCTTCTGATTTGTCCAATAATTTTGGTTCAATACCAACTGCCTCTCCGGTTATGCGCAGAACATCTTTATCGATTTTTCCCAGCTCTTTATAGGCGTTGTTGTACATATTAACGCTGGTATCAAGATGAGTGCCAAGTTTTTTCATATAATTTTCATAACTGGCCAAATGTCTTCCCAACTCCTCCACCCTTTTTATAATTTCTTTAGCCGATTCTTCTATTTGCAAGGCTTTCAATCCCTGTAGAACCGTCTGTAAATAGGCCAGAAAAGTGGTGGGAGAAACAATCATTACTTTTTTTTCTCCGGCCGCATATTGAATCAGGTCGCGGGTGTTTGACTTAATGGCGCCGATTTTATTGACCAGTAAATCGTAAAAAACCGCCTCGGCCGGAATAAACATAAAGGCGAATTCCATTGTCCCCTCTTCCGGTTTGATATATTTGGCGGTTTCGTCAATGCGATTTTTTAAATCCTGCTTAAAAGATTCTTCAAGCTTATTACGTTCATTTTCATCTTTGGATTCCAGAATGCGGTTGTAATTTTCCAGAGAAAATTTTGAATCAATGGGAATGATTTTATCTTTTACAAAAACAACCGCGTCAACGATTGTCCCGTCCTTGAATCCGTATTGCATTTGAAAAGCGCCGGGCGGAAGAACATTTTTAAGAACCGTTTCCAGATAATACTCGCCTAAAATTCCTCTTTGTTTTGGGTTTTTTAAAATGTCCTGGAGATTTTGAAGCTGGTCGGCGAAATTAATAACCTGTTTGTTGGTTTCATCCAGTTTGGTCAATCTTTCCGTCACATCTCTGATAATTTTTGCGCTTTCGCCGAATTGTTGCTGCATGGCTTTTGTTGATTCCCCTATTTTCAAATCAAGCGTTCCTCTGATTTCTTTAAGTTGTTCCTGCATCATTAAAAACGAGGAATTATCTTGTTTTGGTTTGTTACGAATTAAAATAAACCAGACAATTATTGCTGCGGTTATAATCAGTAGAATTATTAAAATAATCTGCGTCATTTTTTCTTTTTAATTTCCAACCCAAGTTCTTTCAATTGTTCTTTGCTGATTTCGTCCGGGGATTTCATCATCGGGTCGCGGGCGTCGCCTGTTTTTGGAAAAGCAATCACTTCGCGGATATTCGGCTCGTTTTGAAGAATCATTACCAGCCGGTCAATGCCTGGCGCAATGCCGCCATGAGGCGGAACGCCGTATTCGAATGCTTCAAGCATGTGTCCGAATTTTTCTTTTATTTCCTCTTTTTTATTGCCCATTATTTCAAAAACAGCGGTTAAAAGTTCGGGCTGATGAATTCTGATTGAACCGCCGGCAATCTCGCAGCCATTGAGAACAAAATCGTACTGATGAGCCAGAATGCTCGCTGGTTCTTTTTTCATTTTTTTGATAAAATCATTTAATTCCCCTTCAACTTTCGGGCTGGTAAAAGGATGGTGAACTGCGTCCCAGCGTTTTTCTCTTTCTTTCCATTCAAACATGGGAAAATCAACGACAAATGCGAAAGCAAGTTCATTGGGATCGTTTTTGTCTTTTCTTAAATCGGGCTTGTCGGTTTTGTATTTTTCCATAACCTCCGAATATTTTAATCTCGGGAAAGGGGTTTGGGTAATGCGATGTTTGGGAAATAATTGTTCTATTAGTTTTGTGTAAAGGCTTTCAGTTAGATTTAGGATATCTTCCTGGGTGGCAAAACTCATTTCCAAATCCAGTTGGGTAAATTCCGGCTGCCTGTCCCCTCTCGTGTCTTCGTCGCGAAAACATCGGGCAATCTGGAAATATTTTTCGAAACCAGCCACCATCAGAAGTTGTTTATATTGTTGAGGTGACTGAGGCAAAGCGTAAAATTTACCTTGATAAAGTCGTGATGGTACGACATAATCGCGCGCCCCCTCGGGCGTGGATTTTGTCAAAAGCGTAGTTTCTATTTCGGTAAATCCTTTTTCGGTCAAGTAATTTCTGAAAAATTGGATAATTTTATGCCGCATTCTTAGATTTTTCTGCAAACGCGAACGTCTTAAATCAAGATAGCGATATTTTAATCGTGTTTCTTCGTTTACATCATAACCGTCGGTTCCAATGTCAAAAGGCGGAGTTTTCGATTCGCTCAAAACCTCAATTTTATTGGCAGAAATTTCCAAGTCGCCGAGCAAAGCTTCTTTATTAATCATTGCTTCGGGTCTTTTTTTAACTTCTCCCTCAACGCTAATCACCCACTCTGACCTAAGTTTATCCGCCAAATCAGGACCAGCAACAATCTGGATTTTTCCCGTAGCGTCTCTTAAATCAACAAAAATAAGCTTGCCGTGGTCGCGCCGGACATCCACCCAACCGCAAATTTTCACTTTCTCCCCTATTTTATCTTTTAGTTCCTTAATTAAACTCCGTTCCATTAAGTTTATTCTACCATCTTTTTATTTTATTTCCAGTAGTTCCACTTCAAAAATCAAAGTGGCTTTCGCTGGAATGACTCCTCCTCCTGCGCCGGTGTCGCCGTAGGCCAATTCAGGGGCAATGGTCAGTTTTCTTTTTTCTCCGATTTTCATTCCCAAGACTCCCAATTCCCATCCTTTTATCACCATTCCCGAACCAAGCACAAAAGAAAACGGCACGCCTCTTTTGTAACTGGAATCGAATTCAGTTCCGTCTTCAAGTTTGCCCGAATAATTTACAACCGCGGTCTCGCTATTTTGAATTTGCTTGCCAGTCCCCTCTTTTAAGATTTCTATCTTTAAGCCCGGCTGTTCTGTTTCTTTAGGCATTTCTTTCTTGTAAAAACCAAAATAATAAACCAGCCCCCCGCCGATAATTAAAACTAAGACAATAACTAAAATAATTTTGCCCGTAGACATATTAATATAATTCTACTACTTTATTTTTACTTTTCAAACCGGAAATTATTTTGACCGAAGATTGGGGAAGGCCGAAATATTCAGCCAGCGCTTTTATCGCCGCCCTGTTTGCTCTCCCCTCTTTCGCCGGCTCTTTGACGGAAATTTTAAACTCGTTTTCGCCAATTTGTTCTATTTTATTATCTTTCGCGCCGGGCCTTACCTTAATAAAAAGTTTCATTGATTATATTCTCACATTCTCAAGAATGTTGGAATGTTATTTGGATTTTTTGCAAAAAGAAGAGCCCTTTTGGACTTGCGTCCACGGCATATGGGCAAAAGCCGTCGGGGCGAACCAGGAGGGTTACCCCTGAGAACAGAGGCGGTCGAGCTCCCTTCGAACCAGAACACTCTCTCTTTCCAGCCCCTTTACCAGATGGGGCTTGTTGGCTTTCTCGCAGGCCCTGATCTGAACCTGGATTTCTCCCAGCACAAGGGCCAGATTTTTCCTCCTCTGCGCCCTTCTCAGCCTCCGTCTCTCAACGAAGCCGGCGAAGAATCTCATCGCTTCACCCCCTTCCTTTCCAAGTTTTATTATACACTATTTAATCCTCGGAAACAAGTTTAATTTTTCGTCTTTGCCCAATTCTTTATTTTTGATTTTTTCAATATAATCTCTGGCTTGTTTTGTTTTTGAAGGCATAAACGGTTCCATCCATTCAAGAATTTTCTCAATGCCGTTAAAAAGAGAATTCAAAACTATCGGGTCGGGATTTAACCACGGCTTTTTCTCGTCAATATATTTATCAAGTTTCTTAATAAAAGAAAAAATTTCCCGCAATGCTTCAAAAAGCTGAAAATTCTGCATATATGAATGATATTTTTCTTCAGCCTCTTTTGTTTCTTTACTTAGAGCCTGAGTTTCCAGTTTAATATTATTATTAATAATCAGCGTAAAAACGCGTTCCAAAAGATTACCCAGACCGTTTGCCAAATCGCCATTGTAAGTTTCTTTTATTTTTTCAACGGAAATATCGCCGTCATCTGCCAAGGGTTTTATTTTAAGAAGATAATAACGAATCGGGTCAGCTCCAAATTCTTTTACCAGATCGCTCGGCCTTATTATATTTCCCAGACTTTTGCTTATTTTCTGGCCATTTAGAGAAAGAAAGCCATGGACATAAACGGTTTTCGGAATTTCATATCCAGCCGACTTGAGTATTGCCGGCCAAAGAAGAGCGTGCCAGCGGGAATTGTCTTTGCCCAATAAATGAACATCAGCCGGCCAAAAACCCTTTGGCGCCCCGGAAATATAATTTATTAAAGCGTCGAACCAGACATAGATTGTATGTTTGGGGTTGCCGGGCACAAGAATACCCCATTTTACCGAAGGACGGGAAACGGGAATGTCCTTAATTTCTTCCAAAAAATTAAGCATTTCTTTTTTTCTCGATTCCGGCAAAATAAATTGAGGATGATTTTTTATATAATCTTTCAGAAAATCTTTATATTTTGACCAGCGGAAGAAATAATTTTCTTCGGTTATTTTTTTCAGCGTTAATTGGGGATGCAGGGCGCATTTCCCGTCAACCAATTCTTTTTCCGTAATAAAACTTTCGCATCCCTCGCAATAAATTCCCGTGTATTCCCCCAAATAAATATCACCCGTTTTTTCAACCTTGTTCCAAAAATCCACCACTGTTTTTTTGTGGTCAGGGTCGCTCGTTCTAATAAAGCGGTCAAAAGAAATATTTAAAAGCCGAAGTTGTTCTTCGTCTGCCTGGCTGATTTTATCGCACCAATCTTTTATTTCTATCCCCGCTTTTTGGGCCGCGGTTTCGGCCTTGCTGCCGTGTTCATCCACGCCGGTCAGAAAAAAAACGTTATCTCCCAAAAGCCGGTGATAACGCGCCAAAACATCGGCTGCAATTTTTTGAAAAGCGTGGCCGATGTGAATGACATCGTTAATATAGTCAATAGCCGTGGTGATGTAAAATTTATTTCTTTTATTCATGTCCTATATCGTTATTTTATATTTCTTTTACGAATTTGTCTTGTGTGGATAACTCTTTTTTATTTGATAAAATTGATTTATAATAAAATAAGAAAGAAGAAAAAATGGAGGAACAACAAATCTTAGAAAAACCAAAAAGAAAAATTGATTTTAAGCTATTGGGCATTATCTTGTTGGTGGTGGTTGTTTTTTCTTTTTATTATTTTCAAGATAAATTGCAGAGGATTGAACCGAAACAAATCAAAGAGTCAAATGAGTTAATTAACGAATTACAGATTTTGGCAACCCGCTCGCACGACTATGAACAATGCTTGTTAAAAGCAAACGAGATACTCGCCAAAGACCAGTCCAATAAAGACGCCTGGCAGTGGAAAGGGGCGTGCGAGTTCGGACTAAGGAAGTTTTCCGACTCCAAGACTTCCTTTGAAAAACTTTTGACCCTGGATCCCCAAAATGCCGGGGCTAAAAATTATTTAGAGATTCTCAATGACCCTCGGAGTAATTTAACCAGTCTAATTGATGTATCCGAACAGGACTTTGGAGCCAAATTGGATTTTATACCCGACTCCTCAATCCTTGCGTTTGTTCAGGCTTACGAGATTCCCGCCAAGGAGAATCAATTGCCCATTATTTTTTCTAGATACAATTCTCTCAAAAATTTTAATGAAACGGTTTCTTATTTTGAGGCCCAGTTTAAAAAAGCAGAATTGAAATTTAACCTTGCTCAACAAAAAAACGGGAATGTTTACGACGTTATTAGTAAGAAAGCAGCGATTGAATATAATATATTTGTGGTTAAAGGTTCGCCGGTTAATATCCAGATAATAATTTTTGAGAAAAAATGAATTTTTGGCAATGTTTAAGATAAATATTAAAATATTAATTTTTCTAGCCATCTTTGGTCTTGGCACTTTTTTTACTTTTTCCTATATTCAAGCAGATACATCGGGTATCATTATCCTTACTCCATCATGTTTCAGTAATTCAAGCAGCTGTGGTTCAACCTGCACTGATGTGAAATCTGTTTCAGATTCACCGGCAATGGTAATTAATGATGCTTGGCGAGGAAACTATCGGTACTGGGACGATGCAGAAAGCAGTGAAGTGTGGATTCACGAAGGAGGGATGTACTATTGGCTATGGGGGCCGGAAAAAGTTGAGAATTGCTTCTGCGGTCCTAGCGCCTGCGCTGACAAGGATTACCCCTCTACTAACATTTTCTGGAATCGCTCCAGCTGGGGATTTTATAATAATGTTACCCTGGATTTTAAGGCAACGGGCATTCAAAAATTGACAGGGTCGTATAACCCACTTGGAGCCGCGGTACAATTTGGTGTTAATGTGACGTATTGCGGCCCGGGACGAATCTATAACCCCACCTCCTCAGATATTAATAGTTTTAACAACTGCGTGGATGTTACTGGTTCAATTGATGTTGATAAAACCACCTGTACCGGTTCTTGCGATGTGGCTGTTACTTGGAACACTAACGGCAATCAAAAAGCAGATATATATAGAAATGATTCTAATTACTGGTCAGAACAATCTGCTTCCGGCTCTCGAAGCGAAACTTTGACCAACGACAGTGACGATACGCAGACTTATAATTATTGCGTTCGCGGCTACGACGGCCAGGATTTCCAAACCTCAGATTTGCAATGCAAGTCGGTTACAGTGGAGCCGACCGGTTCTCCTATTATCTCCTGCCCCTCCTTACCAACATCTTATCCGTCAGACACCTGGGACAGAGTTTGGTGCGATAAGGCGTTTAGCGAAAAATTAGCCGATACTCCGGATGAAAACACAGAACAATTTAATAATGATTGGGGAGTCGGCAATGTGGCCGGCATAAGAACCGATGATATTGGTTTTCGCTCCGGCAGAACAATCAGCCTGCCGGTTACCGGTAATTACACTTTTACTATTGGCAGTGATGACGGAGTTAGAGTCTGGATAGACGACGTTTTGGTATTAGATAAATGGGATGACCGAGGCTATACCGTAGATACTTTTACAAAATCGTTAAACGCCGGCAATCATCAATTCAGGATTGATTATTATGAGAATGGCGGAGACGCGGCTGTTTCTTTTGCGTTTTCTTCGCCTTCTTCGCCTCCTCCGCCGCCTCCACCACCACCACCTCCACCTCTACCCCCACTTCCGCTTCCTGATTTCACCCTTAACAGCTCCAATGCCATTCATATAACATTGATAAAGGGCAGTCCTTCTCAAACTTCAGACAACACAATTATCACTATAACTCCTATCAATGAGTTTAATAGTAATATCAATTTTTCCGTGCAATCGGTCAGCCCTGCTTTGGCCGGAGCAACCTACAATTTTTCTAATCCAACTCTGACTCCCTCAAAATATTCTTCGGGTTCGACTTTTAGCGTTACTCTGCCTTCAAGCACTCTTGCCGGAATCTACGCCATTACCATCAAGGGGGAAGGCAGTGGTCTTGTCAGAACAGTTGATGTAAGATTAAATGTAGAAGTCTTTGACCCCGGCTGGCAAGAGATTTAGGAAAATTAATGAAACTTGATAAAAAACAACTTATAATTTTTATTTTCGTCCCGGTATTTGTTTTGGTTTTGGCATCGGCAATTTATTTTATTTATCAAAAACAGAAAATTATTACCGAAGAGGAAACAACAAAGAAAGAAAAGATAGCCATTGAAAAGCAGATGGAAGAACTGGAGGCTTTGCGCCAGCAAGCCGGGAAAGAAGGCCCTACCGAAAAAGAGTTAGAGATTCAAAAGAAAGAGTTGGAGAAACTCAAAAATGAATCTAATTTTCAAGCTCCTTCCGAAGAAGAAATCCAAAAACAATTAGAGGAATTAAATAAATTAAGGCAATAATAATATGAAACAAAAAATATCATTCAAATTAATCGCTCTAATTTTCTTCTCCCTGGCCATATTCTTTTTAACTGCTTTTTATCTCTATGCCTGGACAGAACCTTCAACTTCTCCTCCGGGAGGCAACGTGACTACTCCTCTTAATGTCAGCGGAACCGCCCAGATTAAATCAGGACCACTTCAAGTTAATGGTTTCCGCAACATTGGAAATAGTATTTTTGACGGCAACGTCGGCAACATTAATTTTAACAGCCTTTATCCAACTACCGGCAATTCGCCAAATAGCTATAGTCATTATGCAATTTATGAACAACCAGGCGCCTGGACATGGCCTTATCCGGACTTGATGATAGAGTATCATACAGGCATTTCTTATGTTGCCTACGCTGGTTATGGCGGCCACAGATTTTATACAGGTTATAGCTCGGATGCCAGTCCTACTACTCTTGCCTTCAGCGTGGGAGAGTTTGATAATAATACGCGAGTATATAATAATTTAATTGTTACCGGCACGGCTTACGCCAACGGCTATGCGCTTTGCCAGTCCAACGGCACCAATTGTCCGGCATCTGCTACTAATCCGGCCTTGAGCCAAATTGGCAGTATAAGCATGCCTTACGGTTCTTTAAATATCAGCGGTTCATCCAACGGCTACGCCGGAATTTATTTTCCTGATCAGAATCGGGTGTTTATGGTAAATTCAACCTACCAAGGCATTTGGAACTCATCTACTGGCTGGCAATGGTATTGGAATAACGGTACTCTGGAAGCCGGTTCAGTGCCGATTTCCCGTATTCCGGACATTGGCAGTGCTTCGGTTAATTACGCCGCCAGCGCCGGCACCTTAGCAACAGCTGGACGCTCTTCTTTTTCAACTGATGATAGCGGATTGCATGTTATTAACTCCGAAGGAACTGGCAGTAATGTCAGGTTAGGTTCAGCCTGGGGAAGACCTGGAATTTACAATAATCCGAATATTACCATCGGTTCAGAAGGTACAATTTATTTTGTTACAGGAAATGTAGAACGAGCTCGGATAGATAACGGCGGTAGTCTTGTCGTTTCCGGCACGGCTTACGCCAACGGCTATGCGCTTTGCCAATCCAACGGCACCAATTGCCCGGCTGGCACCAGTCTCGGAGACTGGTCTTTTAGCGGAGACAACCTTATCTCAAATGGCTGGGGCCATATCTATACATCTTCAAACAATCTTCATTTAGATTCATACAGCGGAGAGATGTATTTAAACTATTACTATAATAACTGGGTAACCATAGGAAATAGAGATACGGGTTATTTATTCATCGGCAATACCCAGCTTTACGACGACAATGACTGGTTCAGAATTTACAGCGGCGCCAATAACAGGATTTACACGACCAGCTATTTCAGAGTAGATAATAACATTGAAAACCAGGGTGATATTTACTCATCCACCGGTTTTGGCGGCTGGGCGTCTTCGAAACTGTGCCGGAACGACGGCACCAATTGTCCTGCCGGTTCAACTACAAATGTGAGACCTCTGACCGGCAGTTACGGTGGCATAGATATTATCGGGACGACAAATAGTTATTCCGGTATTTATTTTCCAGACCAAGGCCAGTACCTAATGGTTGATGGTGACGGCGCTACCGGATTTTATCGTCCTGGTTATTGGATGTTCTATACCAATACCAGCGGTGATTGGTATTCGTCCGGTTATGGCTGGTTATCAGATAGGTTTAATGCAAAATCTAACACTGGCCACAACCATTCTGGAGAAAGTCTTTATGCCGCCAACTACTATATGCCTAACACAGCCTACGGATTTATAGGCAATAATGTATACGCCGACACCATCAATACTGGTTCATCCGGAGACCCGCTTGAGATAAATTACTACCGTCAAGGTGATGTGCGTATTTGTAACGGACCAGCCGGAGCATGCAATGTCAGTATAAGCGGTAATCTAACCGTCGCTGGCCAAAATGTTTGCAGGCAGGATGGCACTTATTGTCCGGCGGCATCAACCAACGCCGATACGGTGGACGGTTATCACGTGAGCACTAGTGGAACTGCCAATACGATTCCCACCAGGAATGGCAGCGGTTACCTATCACCTGCCAACTGGACGCAGCTCGATGGATATTACGGACTCTATTCCCCAAACAACGGCGCTCATTTTTATCCGAATGATTCAGCTTACGGCGCCTGGAAAATACTTGGAACAAAAAATGGTTATGGAGGTATCAACTATAACGGAAGCACTGTATTAATGATGCAAGATGATTTGATTGGTTTATACAATGAGAGGTATGGAAAATGGATTATCTATGGATATGGTTCAAGTGGTAATACTTATATTGCACCCAACGGCGGTAATGTTTATGTAGGTGGCCAACTGGTTTGTCTTGCCAACGGCACCAATTGCCCGGCTGGCACCAGTCTCGGAGACTGGTCTTTTAGCGGAGACAACCTTATCTCAAATGGCTGGGGCCATATCTATACATCTTCAAACAATCTTCATTTAGATTCATACAGCGGAGAGATGTATTTAAACTATTACTATAATAACTGGGTAACCATAGGAAATAGAGATACGGGTTATTTATTCATCGGCAATACCCAGCTTTACGACGACAATGACTGGTTCAGAATTTACAGCGGCGCCAATAACAGGATTTACACGACCAGCTATTTCAGAGTAGATAATAACATTGAAAACCAGGGTGATATTTACTCATCCACCGGTTTTGGCGGCTGGGCGTCTTCGAAACTGTGCCGGAACGACGGCACCAATTGTCCCGGAGTAAGCAGTTTATGGACCGCTAACGGGAGCAATATTTATAATGCAAATTCCGGCAACGTCGGCATCAACACGACGAATCCCGAGACGAAACTCGATGTGCACGGGAAAGCAACCATCTCAAGAGACGGCGGCGAGGAATGTTGCGGCAACGATGCCACTCTTGCCCTTATGGAGTCCACTTCTGGTACGGGAAAAAGAGCAAGTATTTCTTTCCACAACGGAGGCGTGGCTGAAGGTACCCTGGAACTGGCAGACAACGGCCCAAGAAGATTGAAATTGTACGATAATCAGGGCCAGAGGATGGGACTGGAAATGTCGGGTCCGCTGTCTATCGGAGGTCCATTGAGTACTTCGGGTGATTATTTAGAAATTGACGGAGGTAGCGACAGAGGTATGGGTAGATATACTTATTTTCCCAATGGCAATGTCTACATCGGGTCTGGGCCTTATGGCGGGCCGAGTTATGCAGGCTACAATCTTGAACTTGCCCGTGATTCTGCCGGCAAACCGGGTGGCGGAGCCTGGAATGACTCATCCGACGAGCGGCTCAAGAAGAACATCGCTCCAATCACCGGAGCTCTTGAAAAGATTAAACAATTAAGAGGCGTGAATTTTGAATGGATAAACCCGGACGAACACGGAAACTTGACCGGCGTTCAGGGAGGGTTTTTGGCTCAAGACGTGGAAAAAGTATTCCCGGAATGGGTAAGCGAGATTAATCCGAAACTGGCAGATTCTTTGCTTGTGGGCCCCGGTCAGAAGATTAAAAGTTTATCTTTGCCGTTTGAATTTTCGGCTTTGACGGTTGAAGCAATCAAAGAGCAGCAGAAAGAGATTGACGGATTAAACGTAAAGATAGATAATTTAATGCAGAGGATTGAGGAATTGGAAAAAGAAGTAAAAAAATAATAAATTTGTTATAATTATTAGTTAAATTATTAATTAGATAATAAATAAAAACTTATGACCAACAAAAAATTAATCGTTATTGTTCTAATCGTTGCCGTGGTTTGTTTTGTTCTCGGTTTTCTTGCTTCATCTCAATTTAATACAACCCAAGGCATATTAGGAGGCAAAA
>Ga0315282_10003797_pt1 | contig 26868 bp, 19 predicted proteins | sample YL17G07_20_MG_FD_203693 | JGI IMG/M metagenome (GOLD analysis project Ga0315282, IMG submission 203693) | Sediment microbial communities from Yellowstone Lake, YNP, Wyoming, USA - YL17G07_20 | ecosystem: Environmental > Aquatic > Freshwater > Lake > Sediment | place: USA: Wyoming | collected...
CTCTGCTTTATTCGATTTCTTTAAAGCAGGAAGGGGAGAAGGATTGGCGCGTCATTGAAGACGAGTGGACGGAGAATCTTCTGACATTCAACACGGCGAATTTTCCGGACGGAATCTATTTTCTAAAAGTGACCGCCTCCGACGTTTTGTCCAACCCGTCGGACATGGAAAAGAAGTCTGAGAAAACGAGCCCGGCCTTGGCTATCGATAATTCGCCGCCCGCGCTGATGAACGTCCAAGCCGTCAGGGAGGGCAACCAGCTCAGCCTGAGCTTTCAGGCCGAAGATGCCTTCTCCTCCATCAAAGAAGTCAAATATCTTATCCGGCCCGATGACTGGCGCATCGTTTTTCCGGAAGACGGGATCTGCGATTCGAAGCAGGAGAGCTTCAAATTCAAAGTGACGCTCGGCGCCAAGTCGGACGGGATGATCACGATCCTCGTCAAGGACGCCGCCAATAACACAACGGTCTTCAAACAGTTTTTTTAAACCCGCTCCTGATAGGAGTCATCGCGGGTGTCGATCTTCAAAATATCCCCCTCTTTAATAAACGGAGGGACGTTGACGACCAGGCCGTTCTCGAGCGTCGCCCGTTTGTAGGAGGCCGACGCCGTGGCGCCCTTGAGGAAGGGCTCGGTGTGGACGACCTTGAGCTCGATGGTGATGGGCGGCACGACGTTCACCGGCTTTCCCTCGTACGTTTCGATGGTGAAGATGATGTTCGGGATGAGATATTTCACGGCATCGCCGATGACCTCGGCCCTGAGCGAAACCTGGTCGTAGGTCGTGTGGTTCATGAAAACATAGTCGTCGCCGCTTTGGTAGAGAAATTCCATCTCGACCTGTTCGAGGAAGGCCTGTTCGACGCGGTCTTCCGAGCGGAAGCGGTAATCCGTGATCGTGTTGTCTTTCAGGCTGCGCAGCTTCGTCTGGACCATGGCTTTCCACCGGCCGGGCGTGATGAGCTGCATCTCGACGACGCGCCACAGCTGGCCGTCCTCTCTCTTAATGAGCATTCCCTTGCGGATTTTCGTCGCGTCGAGCATAAAATTTCCTCCAGCTTACGGCTCTCGCTTCGCGCCTTCATCGATATGAACGATGACAGGCTGGCCGCCGGCCTTGTCGATGGCCGCGGCGACCTTTTCGGGATCGTGCGGGGCATAAGCGAACATGCATCCTCCTCCGCCCGAGCCGTTTATTTTAGCGCCAAAAGCGCCGGCGTCAAGTGCCTTCCCGATCATCTCTTCGATCTTGGGCGTCGATATCTGAAGACGGTCGCGGAGGACTTGGTGTTGAGCGGAGAGCATGGCCCCGAATTTCTGATGGTCAAAAGGCGTCGCCTGAAAAAGCCGGGCGCCTTCCTTCGTTAAATCCCGGGTCAAAAGCGTTCCTGTGAGCAGCCGTTTGTGATCGGGCGGGAGCGTCTCGATTTCGGCGAGGACATCCTCCGTCAGCGCGCTTTTGAGGTCGAAGTCCGGAATTTTTTTCCTGACCCTGGCGGCTCCCTCGAGGACATGGCTTTTGATGAAACCCAGCATCCCGGTCGTGTCCTTTTTCTGGAGAGAGTTGGCCAGGACGAATGTCCCGAGGGGGTTTTGGAGTTGGGTGAGTTCGAGCGGTTCGTCGAATTGGATCCAGACGATTCCTCCCAAGGCCGAGGCGAAGTGGTCCATTTTGCCGCCCGGTTCCTTGAATTCGGCGACCTCGGTCAAGAACCCGAGTTCGGCGATGTCATGCGGCTTGTGGGCGCGCGCGTCCCCGGCGGCTTCGAGCAGGAATTTATTCCAGGCCACGACGAGGGCCGAGGAGCTGGACGTTCCGGCGTTGATGGGGATCGTGCCCCGGACCTCGCAGTCCCAGCCGGACATCGGCAAGCTCTGCCGGCGGTGGATGTTGACCGCGCTCTTGAGATAATCCCTTTTTTTGTCGTAGGGGATCTCCTCTTCGAACGAGAATTCTTCTTTTTCGTTGATATCAGGGAGGCCGATGACGAATTTTTTGTCCTTTCTCCGGCGGCCGCTGATCGTGATGCGCAGGTTGATGGCCCCGGCGATGATGGCCAGGCCGAAGTAATCCTGATGTTCTCCGAAGAGGCACATCCGGCCCGGCGAGGAGACGCGAAGTTCGGCGTTTTTCATAATCCTCTTTTTAACCGAAGTGCCGTCTCCTGTCAACGATAAATGTGATGGGACTTCGGGACACGTCTCCTCGTCCTAAATTAGATTAAGGTTCTCTTCCATTTTGTGTGGGTTAAGAATGATCGGAGAAGGTCCGGAAACGGTCTGGCTCCCATCCAGGTTTTTAACGCCGTTCTCTCACCGCCCTTTTCGGCGCCACCCGATCTCTTAAAAAAACCAAACTGTATTACGGTCAGCATCCGGCCGATTTGATTTTGGTTCGAAAATTAATTATAAAAGTCTTTCCAAAATGATCGAGCAGGGTCGGAGGGTTTCATGCTAAAACGAGCGGCGCTCTCGGTGTTCGTATTTTTGGCGACGGTCGTTCTCAGCTCATGCCGGGGAGGAGTTCCTATGGCCGACAAAATTCTCATCAACGGAAAAATCTGGACGGTGAATCCCGGCCAGCCGTGGGCCGAAGCCGTGGCCGTTCGGGGCAATAAAATTGTCGCTGTCGGGACGACTCCCGAGATCCAAAAGATGGCTGGGCGGGAAACGAAGACGATCGATCTCAAGAACGCCTTTGTCCTGCCCGGCTTCATCGACAGCCACGTCCATTTCGTCAACGGCGGATTTTCCTTGATGAACGTCCAGCTCCGGGAGGCGAAATCCAAGGAGGAACTCGTTGCGCGCATCGCCGCCAAAGCCAAGAGTCTTTCCCCCGGGGAGTGGATTTTAAACGGCGACTGGGACCAGACGCAGTTCAGCCCCGTTGAGCTGCCGCGCAAGGAATGGATCGATGCTGTCACGCCGGACAATCCCGTCTGTGTCAGCCGCCTCGACGGTCACATGGTCCTGGCCAACAGCCTGGCCCTGAAGCTCGGCAGCGTCACGGGAAAAACGCCCGTGCCCCCTGGCGGCGAGATCGTCAGGGACCCTACGACCGGCGAGCCGACGGGCATTTTGAAGGATGCGGCCATGGACTTGATCTGCAGCCGCATTCCGGAGCCCTCCGCGGCGCAGAAGTTGCGGGCGGCGGAGGCGGCGCTCCGCTACGCCGCGGAAAAAGGAGTCACCTCGGTCCACGATGTGTCCGGCGAGGAGGGCTTTGACATCTACCAGGACCTTCTCCAGAACCATAAGCTGACGACGAGGATTTATTTCTATGTTCCCATCACCTCGATCGATCTTGTCCTGGGTCTGAAGCTCAAAACTTCATTCGGGAACGATCTCCTCGAATTTGCCGGATTGAAAGGCTTCGCCGACGGTTCGCTCGGCTCGGCGACAGCATATTTTTTCGAGCCCTACAGCGACGACCCGAAAGCGAGCGGATTGCTCCACGGTCAGATGTTTCCGCAAGGCGTCATGGAAAAAAGGATCCTGGCCGCCGATCAGGGAGGACTTCAAGTGGCCATCCATGCCATCGGCGACCGGGCCAATGCCGTCATTCTCGATATCTTTGAAAGGACGGCGCGACAGAGCGGCGAGCGGGATAGGCGTTTCCGGATCGAGCACGCCCAGCATCTCAGACCCTCGGACCTCCCTCGCTTCGGCAAACTAAAGGTCATCGCCTCGGTCCAGCCCTATCACCTGATCGACGACGGCCGTTGGGCGGAAACGAAGATCGGCCGAGAACGAGCCCGATGGACCTATCCCTTCCGATCGTTCCTGGCGAACGGCGCGACCCTCGCCTGCGGTTCGGATTGGCCCGTGGCCCCGATGGACCCCGTCATGGGCATTTATGCGGCCGTCACGCGCCGGACGCTTGACGAAAAAAACCCGGACGGCTGGATTCCCGAGCAGAAAATATCTTTGGCCGAGGCGATCCGAGGATTCACGATCAACGGCGCTTATGCGGAATTCGCCGAAAAAAAGAAAGGCTCGATCGAGCCCGGCAAGCTGGCCGATCTTGTCGTCCTTGACAAAGACCTTTTTGCCCTCAGGCCCGAGGAGATCCGTGCGGCCAACGTCCTCCTGACGATGGTCGACGGAGAAATTGTTTTTTGGCGGTGAATTTGGTATCATCCCTTTCCTTTATTCATATATCGAAGCGGGAAAGATGACGATTGAGGAAATTGTTAAGGAATCCGGCCCGAGCCAAAAAGAGCTGATCCATATCCTCCACAAAATCCAGGCCGAATTCGGCCATATCCCTCCCGAGTCGATTCCGGCCATCGGCCAACACCTCCGGATTTCGCCGAGCGAAATTTTCGGAGTCCTCACCTTCTACCGGGCTTTCGCCCTCGAACCTAAAGGAACCCATATCGTCACCGTCTGCTTGGGCACGGCCTGCCATGTCCGCGGCGGCGTCCGGATCGTCGAGGAATTTGAGAGGAAGCTCGGCATCAAAGCCGGCCAGACGACTGCGGACAGGAAATTCTCTCTCGAAACGGTCAACTGCCTGGGCTGCTGCGCAATCGGACCGGTCGTGGTCGTCAACGGAACCTACTATTCCCATGTCACGCAGAAGAAGGCGGATTCGATCCTGGAGGAATATTCGGACGCCGGGCGAAAACCATGAGGAAGCTGACCCATCCCGAGCATCTGGCCGAATGGAAGAAACGGATCCTGGACGAGCGGCCTGTTTATGACAAGACCATCGTCGTGACGTCGGGAACGTGCGGCCAGGCGAGCGGCTCTCTCCGCCTCATCGAAGCCCTGCGGCGGGAGATCGCGGAGAGGGGCCTTGCCGAGAAAATCGGGATTGAGGTCACGGGCTGCCACGGCTTCTGCGAGATGGAGCCGAGCCTCATCATTTACCCCGAGGGAATCTTCTACAAGAAACTCGAGCCCAAGGACATTCCCGCGATCATCGAGCAAACGGTCCTTCAGGATAAAATCATCCCCGCCCTCGTGGTTGAAGACATGGCGACCGGGAAAAAATATCCCCGTCAAAAAGAAATCCCCTTTTACCGGAAGCAGATGAGGTTGCTGACCGAGAATAATTTCCGGATCAATCCCGAGCGGATCGAGGATTATTTCGCCCTGGATGGGTATCAGGCTCTGGCCAAGGCGCTCTTCGAATTGACGTCCGAGGGCGTCATCGCCGAGGTTACAGCCTCCGGCCTCCGCGGCCGGGGAGGGGCCGGCTTTTCGACGGGGAGGAAATGGGAGATCTGCCGGGAAGCGTACGGACACCCCAAGTACATCATTTGCAATGCCGACGAGGGAGATCCCGGCGCCTACATGGACCGCAGCCTCCTGGAAGGGAATCCCCATAGTGTGATCGAAGGTATGATCATTGGGGCTTATGCGATCGGCGCGTCCGAAGGATTCATCTATGTCCGGATGGAATACCCCCTGGCCGTGAAACATGTAACCCTGGCTTTGGAACAAGCGCGGCGCCAGGGGCTGCTCGGGACGTCCATTCTCGGTTCGGAATTCCATTTCGATATCCACATCGTCCAGGGCGCCGGAGCGTTCGTCTCGGGCGAGGAAACCTCCCTCATGGCCTCGATCGAAGGCCGCCGGGCCTTTCCCAGGCAGAGGCCTCCCTTCCCGGCCCAAGAAGGCCTGTGGGGAAAGCCGACCAACATCAACAACGTAGAAACCTGGGCGAATGTACGTTTGATCATCGACAAAGGCGCCGAGTGGTATGCCAAGATCGGGACGGAAAAGAGCAAAGGGACCAAGATCTTCTCGCTCGTCGGAAAGATCAACAACACGGGACTCGTCGAGGTCCCCATGGGCATCACCTTTCACGAAATCATCAACGATGTCGGCGGGGGCATCAAAAACAAGAAGAAACTGAAAGCCGTCCAGACGGGGGGGCCCTCGGGCGGCTGCATCCCCGCGGAAAAGCTAAACCTGCCCATCGATTATGACTCGCTCGTCCAGGCGGGAGCGATCATGGGCTCGGGCGGGATGATCGTCATGGACGAGGACACCTGCATGGTCGACGTGGCCCGTTACTTCCTGAGCTTCACTCAGGAGGAATCCTGCGGGAAATGCGTCCCCTGCCGGGTCGGGACGCGGCAGATGTTCGAACTGCTGACCCGCATCACCCAGGGAAAGGGAGAGGCCGGAGACATCGAGAGGCTGGAGGAACTGGCCGCGACCGTGAAAATGGGATCGCTCTGCGGCTTGGGCCAGACGGCTCCGAACCCGGTTTTGACGACGATCCGCTATTTCCGCGACGAATTCAAAGCCCACATCGAGGGCCGCGCCTGCCCGGCCTTTGTCTGCAAGGATCTCGTTGCCTTCTATATCGAACCCGATCTGTGCGTCGGCTGCCTGCTCTGCAAGCAGAACTGCCCGGTGAACGCCGTGAGCGGCGAGCGCAAGAAGCTCCATGTGATCGACCAGGCCTTGTGCGTGAAATGCGGGGCCTGCTTCGATGTCTGCCCGTCGAAGGTCCAGGCCGTTTCGCGGCTGACGGGCAAAACCAGGGAAAAGATCGCGACATGAAGATCATCATCGATAACGTACCTCTCGAGGTCGAAGGCCGGAAGACCGTCTTGGAGATCGCCCGCGAAGAAGGGATCTACATACCTTCGCTCTGCGACCATGCCCGCCTCGCTCCCTTCACCGGCTGCCGCCTGTGCCTCATCGAAATCAAAGGCCGGAAAGGGTACGTCCCCGCCTGCAGCACGTATGCCGAAGACGGCCTCGAGGTGGCGACCGAAAAGCCGGAGATCCGGAAGCTGCGCCGGAACATCCTCGAGCTCATCCTCTCCGAGCATCCCAACGCCTGCTTGATCTGCAGCGAGAAGAGCACCTGTGTCGATCACAAATCCACGATCCGCAAGGTCGGCGAAGTCACGGGTTGCGTCCTGTGCCCGAACAATGCGCGCTGTGACCTGCAGAAAGTGGTCGAATACCTGAAGGTTGATAAAATCCGCTTTCCGGCCCTTTTCCGGAATTTGGACGTCCGCAAGGACGACCCGTTCTTCGATCGCGACTACAACCTCTGCATCCTCTGCGGCCGGTGCGTCCGGATCTGCCACGAAGTCCGGGGCGCCTCCTCCCTGGCTTTCATCCAGCGCGGGCCCCGGACCGTCATCGGTACGGCGCTCGATCGGCGGCTGCTGGATTCGAACTGTCAGTTCTGCGGCGCTTGCCTGGATATCTGTCCCACGGGTGCCTTGTCGGAGCGGGCCGCGCGCTACGAGACTCTTCCCGAGGCGGAGAAAAACACAATCTGCGGCTTGTGCGGCCAGGGCTGTGAGCTGACCCTCGGCCTTAAGCAGGGAATGATCCTCAGCTCGGCGCCCGCGGAAAAAGGGGCCGTCAACCAGGGACAGGCCTGCGTCAAAGGCCGCTTCCTGGTCAAGGACACCGTTTATCATCCGCGCCGCATTCTCAAGCCCATGGTCCGGAAAAACGGCAAGCTTGAGGAAACCGCCTGGGACATCGCCTTGGATATCGCCGCCCAAAAATTGTCCGGACACAAGGCCGGAGAGATCGCCCTCTTCGGCTCGGCCCAGGATTCCTGCGAAGAGACGTATGTCTTTCACAAATTCGGACGTCAGGGTTTGAAGACGGAAACGATCGACGGTTCCTGGGATTCGACGGCGGCGGCGAATCTGGCGAGGCTCGGCCGGTCGGCCGGCATAGAGCCGCCAATGAATTTCAAGATATCGGACCTGGGGAAGGCGAAAGCCTTCATCCTCTTCGGCGAAGACCTGCCGGGAGCCCAGCCCATGGTCTGGCTCGAAGTCTATAAGGCCTTGCGCAAAGGGGCCAAACTCATCATCATCGGCCCCGAAGAGCTGGGCATCAACCGCTCGGCGGCGGGTTGGATCAAAGTCGATCCTGAAAAAACGAACCTCTTTCTGACCGGCCTTTCCAAGATCCTTCTCGAAGGCAATCATTCCCAAGATGTGTCCAGCCTGGAGGGCTTTGCCGAGTTCAAAAAGAGGCTGCAGGATTTAAACCTTTCCGAAGCCTTGTCTTCTGCGGAAATCCATGAGGACCAGGCCTGCAAGCTGGCGATTCTCCTCGAAAAAAGAAAACCCGCGGCTTTTCTCTTCGGGGCGAGGCTAGGGCAAGGGCCGGGGGGGCCGGCGAACCTGGCGGCCCTTTGGAATTTGGCCCTCCAAACACAGGGGATCCTTAGCCCCCTCTCCGAAGAGAACAATGCCCGCGGGACGCTTGAAATTTCGAACTATTTCCGCAGGAATCATCGTCCCCAAGGGATTTCTGCGGGGACCCCGGGAACCTCTCGGGTGCTCTATAGCGCCGGCTTTCCCACGAAGCTGGAGAAGAACCGGGCGGAGTTCGTCATCGTTCAGAGCAGCTATTTGACCGATGAGGCCGATCTTGCCGATGTCGTTCTTCCTCAGACAACGTTTGCCGAGGCCGGCGGGACTTTTGTGAATCTTGAGGGACGCCTTCAGAAATTCGACAAGGCCATCGAGCCCGTCGGCGAGTCAAGACCGGGCTGGGAGATCGTCGATGCCTTGGCCAAAAAATTGGGCTTGTCGGGATTTGCCTACAACGGCGCTTCCGAGGTGTTCGAGGAGATGGCCAAGACCATCCCGGCCCTCCATGGATTGAACCGCGGTCATCTGTCCCAAGAGGCTTTTATCCTTGAAGCCCGAAAAGACGGGATGAAGTTCCTCCCCCCCGAAATCGGGCGGCCGTCGGCTCCGCCGCTTTTTCCGGCTCGGGAGCCAAACTCGGATATTTACAGGGATTTGAATTTGGCCCGCGACATCAGGGCCTTGAATCTCGTCCGGAACCGAGGAAAATAATGGCCAGAATATTGGACAGACGACGCCTTGTTCCGAACCTCCATCTCATCGAAGTCCAGGCGCCTGAAGTCGCGAAAAAATGCCGGCCGGGACAGTTCGTCATCATCATGTCCGATGAGCGGGGCGAACGGATTCCCCTGTCCATCGCGGACTGGGACGTCGAGAAAGGATCGGTGACGTCGGTCTTTCTCCTTGTCGGGACATCCACCCACAAGTTGTCGCTGCTGCGGCCCGGAGACGAGGTCCCCGTCTTCGTCGGTCCTCTGGGCCGGCCGTCCGAGATCGAGAAATTCGGGACGGTCCTTCTCGCCGGCGGCTGCTTCGGCATCGGCGCGATCTATCCTCTGGCCCGGGCCTTGAAGCAGGCCGGAAACAGGATTATCACGGTCATCGACGTGAAAGCCAAGTATCTCCTCTATTGGGAGGACAAGTTGCGGGCCGTGAGCGACAAATTGTTCATCGCCGCGCGCGACGAAGCCTTGAACGCCCAGGAATATATCCCGGCCAAGATCGACGAGGTCTTGAAGAGCGAGAAGCCGGTCGACCGCGTCGTCGCCATCGGCTGCACGTATTTGATGTACCGCTCGTCCATGGCCACGAAACCGTGGGGCATCAAAACAATCGTCAGCCTAAACCCGATTATGGTCGACGGGACGGGCATGTGCGGCGCCTGCCGCTGTACGGCCGGCGGCCAGACCAAATTCGCCTGCGTGGACGGCCCGGATTTCGACGGCCACCAGCTCGACTGGGATGAGCTTTTCAAGAGGCGGAAGTCCTATTTTGACGACGAAATCCGGTCTTTATGCTATTGGGAACGCAGCAATTTCCCGTGACATCATAAAACGAGCGAGACATGGCCGAAGAAAAAAAAGATATTTCGCCCGAGGAGAAAGAAAGGCTCAAGGCGGAGTACGGCAAGGATTGGCGGAAGGAACTGCGCAAAGCCATCCCTCTCAAAGAGCGGATGAAAATCCCGCGCCAAAAAATGCCCGAGCGCGAGCCGGACGTGCGCAACACCGATTTCAAGGAAGTCAACCTCGGGCTCGGGGCCGAAGCGGCCATGGCCGAGGCGCGGCGCTGCTGGGACTGCGCCAATCCGCAGTGCGTGGTCGGCTGCCCGGTGGCTATCGATATCCCCAGCTTCGTCAAGCTCGTTGAAAAGGGCAACTTCCTTGAAGCGGCCTGGAAGATCAAGGAGACGAACTCGCTGCCCGCCATCTGCGGCCGCGTCTGTCCCCAGGAAACGCAGTGCGAGGCAGTCTGCAATTTGAAGAAAGCGACGGGCGTGCCGGTGGCCATCGGAAACCTGGAACGGTTCGTCGCCGACTTTGAACGTGTCGGCGGAAAAGTGAAAATTCCCGAAATCCCTCCGCCTACGGGCAGGAAGGCGGCGGTCATCGGCGCCGGTCCGGCGGGATTGACCGTCGCCGGGGATTTGGCCAAGCTGGGCCACCAAGTCACGATTTTCGAGGCGCTCCATATCGCCGGAGGCGTGCTCGTTTACGGCATCCCGGAGTTCCGCCTGCCCAAGGCCATCCTCAAGGCCGAGGTCGAATATCTCCAGAGGCTCGGCGTCGAGATCAAGTTGAATTTCGTGGTCGGGAAGACGGCCACGCTCGAGGATTTGAGGGGCGACGGCTATGAAACCTTTTTCATCGGGTCCGGCGCCGGCCTTCCGAATTTCATGAAGATCCCCGGCGAGAACCTGATCGGGGTATATTCGGCCAATGAATACCTGACCCGGGTCAACCTCATGAAGGCCTATGATTTTCCCAACTACGACACGCCCGTGATCAAGTCCAAACGCGCGGCCGTCATCGGCGGCGGGAATGTGGCCATGGATTCCGTGCGGAACGCGAAACGGCTCGGCGCCGAACGGGCGATGAACATCTACCGCCGCTCCCGCCACGAAATGCCCGCCCGGGAGGAAGAGGTCAAGCATGCGGAGGAGGAAGGGATCGAATTCCATTTTTTGACGACGCCGATCCGCTATATGGGCGATGAACACGGCCAGGTGAAGGCCATGGAATGCCTGCGCATGGAGCTCGGCGAGCCCGACTCTTCCGGCCGCCGCCGGCCGGTGCCGATCAAGGGCTCGGAATTCGTCTCCGAAGTCGACCTGGTTGTCTGTGCCATCGGCCAGAGTCCCAATCCGCTCATCCCACAAACGACTCCCGGGCTCAAAATGGGAAAGTGGGGAAACATCGAGGTCGAGTGGAAGACCATGGCCACGAGCCTCGAGGGCGTTTATGCCGGAGGGGATATCATCCGGGGCGGCGCCACGGTCATCCTGGCCATGGGCGACGGCCGCATCGCAGCCGCGGAAATCGACAAATATTTGAAAAACAAGAGACGCTGACAAATAAGCTTTAAGTTCTTCGCGGGAGATCCCATGCAGCAATCCGAGCTTTTTCCGGCGGCGGCGGGGCATATCGGGACGGACGAATCCGGAAAAGGGGATTATTTCGGTCCGCTCGTCATCGCCGGCTTTTTCCTTCCGGACGACCAGGAGGGCATCCTCAAGGAGTTCGGAGTCAAAGACAGCAAAACCCTGTCGGACAACCGCTGCCGGCAGATCGCGGAGATCTTGAAAAAAGGCTACACCCATACGGTTGTCACGATCGGGCCGGAAAAATACAACGAGCTCTATGCCAGGATCAGAAACCTCAACCGGCTGCTGGCCTGGGGACACGCGCGGGCCATCGAAAATATTTTGGCCGAAGTTTCCTGCGCCAGGGCCATCACGGACCGCTTCGGGGACGAAAAATTCGTCCTCAATGCCTTGCTGAAACAGGGGAAAACGATCGAGCTCGTCCAGCGGACGAAGGGCGAGGCCGATCTCGCCGTCGCCGCGGCCTCCATCCTGGCCCGGGCCGAATTTTTGAAGCGGCTCTATTTTTTGGGACGGGAATGGAGTCTGGACCTGCCCAAAGGAGCCGGTCCGCAGGTCGAGGAAGCCGCCGTCGCTCTGATCAGGAAACACGGAGTCGGGGCCCTCGATCAAACCGTAAAAAAGCATTTTAAGATCACCGGCCGCGTCCTGAAATTGGTTTAAAGATTGGGCAATGACTCGCGAAACTAACATTAATAGGATTCCCCCTCCCAATTGACTCGATCTTGACAGCCTCGATTGTTGAGGCATATGATTTCTCAAGATGGAGAAGGGAAAGTTACGACAAAGATACTCCTCGCCCGGTCGAGCTCAAAGAGCAAAGTCTTATTTCCCCAGCGAATGGCGAATTCGACGGTCACTGCCGGAAAGGACGCTTCCATGAATCGATTCATTTGCGGTGTTTCCGCGCTCTTGACCTCCGCGTTGCTCCTTGTCAGCTCTTGTGCGCTGCCGCGGGGTCGCGTGCAACAAAATCAAGCCGCGCCCGGAGGCCCGCAGGCGGCGGATATCCCGTCGTTCGCGCCCCTTGTCGAAGTGCAGCACGGGGACTATGCGGAGGCGCGCCGGGGATTTCGAACGAAATTGTTGCGGGAAGGCCCGTCTCCTCAAGAATGGCAGCCCGTGAGCCCACCCGCGGGTGTGAGCGAGGTCGAGTACTCGTCTGGCAAGCTGCGCCTCAAGGCATGGGTCAGTCGCCCGAAGGACAATGACTCCAAGCACTCCGGCGTTCTTTTCCTTCACGGCGGCTTCGCTTTCGGACTCGAAGACTGGGAGATGAGCCAACCCTTCCGCGACGCTGGCTGCGTCGTCTTGACGCCCATTTTGCGCGGGGAGAACGGACAACCGGGCGCGTTCACGTTTTTCTACGACGAGGTCAACGACGTTCTGGCAGCTGCCGAGTGCTTGAGCCAACAGCCGCACGTTGACCCCAACCATCTGTTCATTGCTGGCCCCAGCGCGGGTGGAACCCTTGCCCTCCTGGCCGCGATGACGTCGAAGCGTTTTCGCGCTGCAGCCTCTTTCTCGGCGACGCCCGACCAAGTGCTCTTCTGCAAGCAGGCCAAGCATGCCGCCCGCGACATTCCGATCGACATCACGAACGCGCGAGAGCTCCAGCTGCGTTCACCTCTGGCTTACGCCACGAGCTTCAAGTGCCCGGCCCGGGTCTTCTATGGCTCGCTCGAGCCGGAGTGGAAGCAGACGAGCCAACTCATGGCCGACCTCGCGAAAAAGCACGGGCTCGACGTCGAGGCGGTGCAAGTCGAGGGCGATCACGGCACCTCCGTGCGTCCGGCCATCGAACGAGCGATCGCTTTCTTCAGGGATAAGTAGCGGAACCGTATTGACTGGACACCCGATTTCGCCGGAAATCTCGCTGCATCTCAAGTCAAGGGGAGTTTATGCTATAATTTCCACTCTATAAAACCATGATCGTCCTTCTAAAAATCGCCGCCATCATCCTGGTTCTGCTTTTTCTCATCAGGAAAAAATGGGATCTGGGCCTCGTCCTGTTCCTCGATTCGGCCCTGACGGCGGTCCTCTTCAGGCTGAACATCAAGGATTTCGCGCGAAATGTCGGCAGCGCGCTCATCGCCGGCGAAACCCTGAACCTCGTCGGCATCCTCATCCTCGTCCTCTATCTCGGGCATTTCCTCCAGGCCGGCGGCAATTTCCGAAGGATGGTGGATGCTTTGAAAAACCTCGTCCACGACCCGCGCCTGATTCTGGCCATCCCGTCCGCCTTTATCGGGCTCCTGCCGATGATGGCCGGGGCGATGATGGGTGCGCCGATCGTCGAGGAAGCGGCGCGCCGCTGGAAGCTGACCGCTGCTTGGAAGACGTTTTTCAACTACTGGTTCCGCCATATTTGGGAATACAGTTGGCCGCTCTATCTCAATCTGATCTTAGCCGCGGCCATCATGCAGGTGCCCATCAAACGGATTTGCTTCCATCAGTTTCCGTTCACGCTCCTGGCCGCATCGGCCGGGCTGGTCGTTCTCTTTAGAAACGTTCCATATCTTCCGCCCGAGGAGAACAATGGGCGGAGCTTCCGGGATGTCGTCAAAGTCTTTTGGAGCATTTGGCCGATCATCCTGACGATCATCCTCATTTTTGTCTTCAGGCTGAATATGCTTCTGGCCCTGGGAATTTCGAGCGTCATGACCCAGATGTTCACTCGAATGAGCCTCAAGGAGCGCTGGCACATCATTCTCCAGAGCGTCTCTCTCAAAATCATCCTTCTTACGGGGGCGCTCATGGTCTTTAAAAGGATCCTGGAGGTGTCCGGGGCGCTGGATTCCGTGGTGCGGGTATTTCCGCCGCACGGTTTGACGGCCTACATCCTGCTTTTCGCGGCGCCGTTTTTTGTGGGCCTCTTGACCGGGGTCAACCAAGCCTTTGTGGCCATCGCTTTTCCTCTTCTCCTTCCGATCATCGGCCAAGGACAGCCGGACATGATCCTCTTGATGTTCGCCTATGTCAGCGGATTTTGCGGGATCCTGCTTTCACCCGCGCATCTCTGCCTGGCCCTGACCGCGGATTATTTTAAGGCCGAGCTCAGGGCCGTCTATAAGATTTTGATCTGGCCTGTCAGCGTCGTCTTTTCGGCGGCGCTCCTGGTCCTCATTATTTTCAGGGTGTTTTAAATATAAATAAAATGGGGATACGCACTAAAATTCTCTGGAATTCGGTATATGTCCCTGTTTTTTAGGGCGAGATTTAAGGTCAAAAATATGGAAAACAAAAAAGAACATTCGGCAACGAAAAGGCTTTATTTCGATGACTCTTACAAAATCGAATTCGAGGCCGAGGTTGAAGACCGGCTTGTTTATGAGGATCGACCGTCCGTCGTGCTCGACAGGACATGCTTTTATCCTGACTCCGGCGGCCAGCCTTCGGACAAGGGGACGATCGAGGGCGTTGAGGTTTTGAAGGTTGTCGAGGACGGCGAGAGGATCGTTCATGTCTTGGCCGCGGACGTGCCCGCCGGCAGTATCAGGGGAAAAATCGACTGGACGACGCGTTTCGATCATATGCAGCAGCATTCGGGCCAGCATATCTTGTCTCAGGCCTTCTTCGAATTGTTGAGGGGAGAAACCCGGTCCTTCCATCTCGGCGCCGAAATCTCGACCCTGGAAATAGGCCTGGCCAAGGCTGAAGAAGAAGATATCGAGCGCGTCGAGCGGCGGGCGAATGAAGTCGTTTTCGAGAACCGGGAGATCAAAACGTATTTCGTTGCCGAGGAGCGGATCGGGGAGATTCCCTTGCGCCGGCCTCCCCAAAAGGGAGGCCTCATTCGCGTCGTCGAGGCGGACACGTTCGATTATTCGGCCTGCGGCGGGACTCACTGCCGGAGGACGGGCGAGATCGGCCTCATCAAGATCATCAAAGGAGAGCGCATCCGGGGGAATCTCCGTTTCGAGTTTCTCTGCGGCGGCAGAGCGCTCCGGGATTATGCCCTCAAAAACCGCGTCGTCCGGCAGCTCGTCGGCCAGTTCAACGTCAAAGAAGCCGATGTCGCGGCCTCGGTGGCGAAGCTTGCGGAGGAGATGAAGGCCTTCAAAAAACAGGTCCGAAAATGCGAGGAAGCGCTCGCCGTCTTCGAGGCCCAAGGCCTTCTGAACAAGGCCCGGGGGAAGATCATCACGGAAGTCTTCGGCGATAAATCAGCGGAAGGCGCGCGGTTCCTGGCGCTCCATATCATCAGGCAGGGCGAGTTCGTCGTCCTGTTCGGCGTGAAGTCCGAGACACGGAGCCATTTGATTCTGGCTTGTTCCGAGGGTCTTAAGCTCGACATGCGTCAGCTCGTTCCCCTGGTCTCGCCTTTCATAAACGGCAAAGGAGGAGGAGGTCCATCTCTGGTCGAGATCGCCGGCGACCCCAAGGCCGACCTGCCCGCGGCTCTCGAAAAAGCCGCCGCTTTCATAAAGCAGAGCTCGAACTAATTTCCGAAGTTCACTTGTTTTTTTATTTATTCGTAGCGGAGGGAGATGATGGGATCGACCTTGGAGGCTTTCTGGGCCGGGAAAATTCCAAAAAACAGTCCGACCGAAATCGAGACGAACAACCCGAGGAAGACGGACCAGGAGGTCACGGCGGCCGGAAGCGGCGTCACGGCCCGGACAAGGAGTGCTACCGAGAAGCCGATCAAAGTGCCCAGGATTCCGCCCGTTCCGGTGAGGACCATCGCTTCGATCAGGAACTGCTTCAGGATGTCGGTTGAGCGGGCGCCGAGGGCTTTGCGGATGCCGATCTCCCGCGTCCGTTCCTTAGCCGAAACGAGCATGATGTTCATGACGCCGATCCCGCCGACGAGCAATCCGATCGATGAGATGACGACCATGACCAGGTAGGCCGCGCCCGTGATCTGATTGTAGAGGTCGAGCATCGTATCCTGGGTGAAGACGGCGAAATCGTTGGGCTTTCCGTAGCCGACCTTTCTTCTGACCCGGAGCACGTTCGTGATCTGCTGGATGGTCTCCTGCATCGTGCCGGGCGTTTTCGGGACGGCTCCGATCTCGAGGCTGGATTTATCATAACGAAAATATTTCATGAACGTGGTGATGGGCATTCCGACGAGGTTGTCGCGGCTTTGGCCGAACATCTGGCCCCGCTTACTGAGGACGCCGACCACGGTGAATTTCTCCGGGCCGACGCGAATTTCCTTGCCGATGGCGTTCGTGTGAGGAAAGAGGGTCTCGGCCGTTTCGAAACCGAGCATGACCACCCGGCTGGAATGAGTGACCTCGGATTCCGTTATGAACCGGCCTTCCTTGGGCAGATAGATGTTGTAGACGACCGGGAACTTTTCGTTCAAGCCGATGATGAGCGTGTTTTCGCTGCTGATATTCTGGTATTTGACCGGAATCTCGTCGAACATGCTGACATTCAGGTTGGCGGTGACGGCTTTGACCAGGGTGGCTTCCCGCTCAATGGCTTTGGCGTCGTCGTAGGTCAGGTCTTTGCGCTGCCGCTCCTCCTCGGTTCTCTCGCCCATTTGAACGGGGTCGTATTTGTGAATGATGATCAGGTCCGAACCCGCGGATTCGAGCTCCCGGATGAAGGACTTGTTCAGTCCCTGGATGATCGAGACCATGCCGATGACGGTCATGACCCCGATCATGATGCCGAGCAGCGTCAGGAACGAGCGGAGCTTGTGCGTTTTGAGCGAATCGAAGGCCATCGAAAAAATTTCTTTGAATATGCCGTGCCGCATCGTCATTGTTCCGACCTCAGGGCTTCGATGGGATCGAGCTTGGCCGCTTTGTTGGCGGGGTAGATACCGAAGAAAAGGCCGAGCGATGTGGACATGACGATGGCCAGGAGGACGGAGTACGGCTCGACGATGGACGGAAACGAGGTTAAGGCCGAGATGATTTTGGCCAGGAGGATACCGAGGGCGATGCCGATCAGGCCGCCGACGCCGCTGATCGCCGAGGATTCGATGAGAAACTGGAAGAGAATGTCCTTGCGGCGGGCCCCGATGGCCATGCGGACGCCGATCTCCTTGGTCCGTTCGGTTACCGAGACGAGCATGATGTTCATGACGACGATGCCCCCGACCAGAAGCGCGATCGAGGCGATCGCGATCATGGCGAAATAGATCCCGGACGTCGCCGTTTTATAGAACTGAATGAACGTCTCCGATGTCCGGAAGGAAAAATCGTCGGGTTTATTGAAGGTCACTTTCCGTTCGGAGCGCAGGATCGTCCGGACCTCTTCCTGGGCGGCGATCATTTGTTCCTGAGAGACCGTGTGGATATTGATATCGATGCTGCGGCGCGAGCCGTAGATCTTTTCGAAGGTCGTGATGGGGATGCGAACGTAATTGTCCTGGCTGAAGCCCAGGATCTTCCCTTTTTCTTTGCCGATTCCGACGACCAGGAAGTTCTGTGGGCCGACCTTGATCCATCTGCCGAGCGGGTCGAGATAAGGAAAGAGCTTTTTGGCGATATCGGCTCCGATGACGCAGACGTTGCGCGAGTGGTCTTCGTCCTCCTTCTGGAGGTGGCGCCCCCGATCGAGTTCGAGGACGGAGCCGATCATATGGTCCACATAAGTGACCCCCCGGATTTCGGAGTCCTTCACCGACTCGCTTCCGTATTTGGACATCCGGCTCGTGCTGGAGCTGGCGCCGATGAGGTCGCAGTTTTGGCACCGCTCGCGAAGGAGATACATCTCGTCAAGGATGATGTTCTTCCGCTTCATTTGTTCCTTGAAGGTCTTGAGCGACATCCCGAGCATCCCGAATTTGGAGACCGAGAAGTCGTTGGCGCCGTAGAACGACATCTTCGTGTAGACGTAGTTGTTCAATCCCTGAATCACGGAAACAACGGCGATGATGGTCAGGACTCCGATAATGATGCCCAGCAGGGTCAAGAAGGTCCGGAGCTTATTGGACCACAGGGAGCCCATCGCCATCCCAAACGATTCGCCGAGGTTAATTTTAGCCATAGTTCAAACTCAACATTCTACACGAATGCATACGAAAAAGCGAAAGAAAGGTTTGTACCTTGACTTTCGGGCGGAAAATGACCAAAATGTAAGTGCCAGAATGAAAAAAATATCGGGAAAAAGAGAAGCGGCCGCGGCCTTGGGAAAAAAGACTCCGGCGGGGGATGCCTTGATTCCGGGGCTCTATTTTCGCAGAACGGGCGAGGAGAACACCCGAAAAACGCTCGAGCTCGCGGCGAAAAGGGCCGACGAGCTCGGGATCAAACACATTCTCGTGGCCACGACGAGCGGTAAAACCGGCGCACTTGCGGCCGATTTTTTTAAAGGGAAGAACGTCATCATCGTCACCCATTCGATGGGATTCGCCACACCCGGCTATCAGGAGCTCAAGCCCGGATATGAGAAAAAAATCAGGGCGGCCGGCGCTAAGATATTGACCTGCCAGCACGCCTTCGGCGGAGTGGGCCGGGCCGTCCGCAAGAAACTCGGGACCTATGAGCTCGAGGAGATCGTGGCCTATACGCTCCGGATTTTCGGCGAAGGGACGAAAGTGGCCGTGGAGATCGCGGTCATGGCCGCCGACGCCGGATTGATCCCCGTCGGCGAGCCTTGCCTTTCGATCGGAGGCACGGGCTCCGGAGCGGACACGGCCGTTCTTCTCAAGCCGTCCAACGCCCAGATGTTCTTCGACCTTCGGCTTATGGAGATTCTAGCCAAGCCAAGATTAGCCTGATTTAAAGATAGAAAGGAGAATTCATGAAAAAAGCTTTGATTTTTTCGCTGATGACGGTCTTCATCCTTTTAACAGCCGTCAATGCCTTTTCTCAGCTCTATGCCGGCGGTTATATCGGATACTCCGCCCAAAAGCCTGATTTCAGTAACGTCACGCTCAACACGGACACGACGTTCCTCTATGGCCTGCATGTCGGGATCAAGCTCTGGATGCTGGCGGCCGAACTGAATTTTTTCAAGGCGGCGCACAACATCGACGTCAGCGATATTTGGCATCCTGGTTTCGACCAGGCGACGCTTGATTACACCTATCTCGGCCTCAACATCAGGTACATGTTCACGCTTTTCTTCCTCCGTCCCTATTTGACGGCGGGATACGGCTATTACACCGCCGACATCCATAATATCGACAAAGATAAAGAAGGCGGCTACAATGCCGGCGTCGGCGTGGAGATCAAGCTCGGCAAAAAGATCACGGTTCTCGTTGAAGGCAAATACCATCATGTCACCCTTGATATCGAACACGTCAATTTTTCGCTGGGGAATTTCACCCTTTGCGGAGGCGTTAATTATTATTTTTGATGCCCATCCGGCTCAATAAATTCCTGTCGCAGCAGGGGATTGCCTCAAGGCGGGAAGCCGACAGGCTGATTCAGGCAGGCCGGGTCGCCGTCAATGAACAAGCTGTCCAAGACCTCGGCCTGAAGATCGATCCCGACCGCGATCGCGTCATCGTTGACGGCAAAAAGGTCAAACCGAGGCGCGCCCCGGTCTATATCCTCTTGAACAAGCCGCGGGGCTTCCTCGTGACGATGAGCGATCCTTTTGAGCGGCCGACCATCAGGAATTTGATCCCTTCGCTCCCCGATGGCGTCCATCCCGTCGGGAGGCTCGATAAAGACAGCGAGGGACTCCTGCTCTTGACGAATGACGGCGAACTCGCTTTTCGCCTGACGCATCCCCGCTACAAAGTCCCTAAAGTCTATGCCGTTCGCCTCAAGGGAGAGGTTTCGGCGGCGGAGAGGGCAAAACTCAAGAAAGGCGTTTTTGCCTCGGGGCGGAGGACGGCACCGGATGGGATCACCACCCTGGGAGCGGATTCAAAAAACAGCCTCCTCCTGGTCAAAATTCATGAGGGGAGGAAACGAGAAGTCCGCCGGATGTTCGAATCCATCGGCCACGAGGTCGCTCGATTGAGGAGGGTGAGTTTTGCGGGCTTAAAGCTCGAACACTTGCCCTCCGGAAAATGGCGCTTTTTGAAAAAAGAGGAAGTTCTCAAGCTCAGACATGTGGCTGGATTGACCTGATTCTTTATCGATCTTGTTTTTTTTGTGCAAATCGTGAGGGGAAATCAAGCGAGGTTCACATGAAAAAATTATTTCGGAATTTGTTCTTTATTTTGATCGCCGGCTTCGGTCTGGCCCAGGACATCCCTTACCGAACGGGTACCTGGACGAGCGACGAGCTCGGCAACCAGCGGGCCGTCATCCGGGTGGGCGCCCAAGCCGATGCCGTCCGGGTGCGCATTCCGTGGCGAAGACGGGACACAAATCCCGAAAAGAAGAACATCATCCTTCTAGATGGGCAGACGGGCGCTCGCATTAAAAACGTCGTTGCCCTCAACATCGTCCGGGAATTCGGAGATCTCATCTTCCAGCCTCTGTCGGGAGCGGGCGATTACTTCGCCTATTATCTGCCCTTTAAGCTCGCCGGCAGCCGGAACTATCCCAATGCGGTCTATCCCGCGCCGGAGAAGACGGCCGAGTCGGAGTGGCTGGCCCGCAATGGAATCACCGCCGATAGGTTGCCGGGCTTGGACCTTGGAAAATTCTCCAAAGCGGCCGTCATCGAATTCCAGGCCATTGACGAATTCAACAGTCTCTTTCCCATGGAAGTCATCGCCACGGCCGAAGAAACGCGGAATCTCGTCGCGAAATTTCCGGAGGCGGCCTATCTCGTTTTTCCCGAGGACCGGAAGTTCTCGATCCGAATGACCGACGACCTGCCGTGGCGCTGGATTCAATCCGGCCCAAGAGGCACCTTCCGCGGGGAGGCGGCGCGCGGCGAGTTCTATTCGTTCCAGATCGGCGTTTATGCCTGCCGGACGGAGATCGCCGACCTGGTTGTCGCGTTCGACGACCTCAAGTCAAGCTCCGGCCGCGTCATCCCGGCCTCCACATTCCGCTGCCTCACGAGCGGCGGCACAGACTGGAACGGCGAGCCGCTGAAAAGGAAGGTTGGGATTCCGAAAGGCAAAGTCCAGGCGCTCTGGTGCGGCGTAGAGGTCCCGGCCGATGTTCCGCCGGCCGAATATGAAACGAAGATTCGGGTCCGGCCGAAAGGCCTGCCCGAGACGGAATACGCCTTCGTCCTGAACGTCACGAACGACGTTCTCGCCGACAGCGGAGATAGCGATCCACATCGTCTGTCGCGCCTACGATGGCTCGATTCGACTCTGGCCGGGGACGACGATATCGTCGCGCCGTTCACGCCCCTCAAAATAGAGAAAGATACTCTGAGCTGCCTCGGCCGGACAGTGACGCTCGCCGCGTCCGGATTTCCAAAGCAGATCCGGAGTGCTTTCTCTCCCGAAGTGACGCGCATTCTCGGCCCGGGCCGGGATCTTTTGACGGCGCCGTTCGATCTCGTCGTGGACATGGACGGGAAAAACGTGGTTTGGGAGGATCAGGGACCGAAATTCATCAAGCAAACGCCGGGCGCCGTGGCCTGGGAATCGACCCGGCAGTCCGGCTCGTTGACGACTGCGGTTCGGGCCCGGATGGAAATGGACGGCTACCTTGAGTTCGAAGTCAGACTGTCCGCTTCAGAGAAGCTCGAGGTCAAGGAGATTTATCTGGAAGTGCCGTTCGTGGCCGATGTCGCCAAATACATGATGGGGCTGGGGCAGAAAGGCGGATACCGCCCCCGGGAATTCTCGTGGACCTGGGACCAGAGAAAAAACCAGGACGCGCTCTGGATCGGCGACGTCAACGGTGGAATCCAGATCGGGCTCCGGGCCGAAAATTACGCGCGGCCGCTCAACACGAACTTCTATCTGAGCCAGCCGCTCAACCTGCCGCCGTCCTGGTCCAACGAAGGCAAGGGACGAGTCACCGTCAAGCCCGAAGGCACGTGTGTCGTCTTCAAAGCGTCGGACGGCGGCCGGACGATCGAGCCTGGCCAGGACCTCTATTTCAATTTCACCTTACTCTTGACGCCGTTCAAAACAATCGAGACGAAGAGCCAGTGGGCCACCCGCTTTCTTCATGCCTTCAAACCCCTCGACGAGGTGGCGAAGACGGGCGCGAACACGATCAATGTCCATCATGCGACAGAGATCAATCCGTATATCAATTACCCCTTCCTGCGGCCGACGGAGATGAAGGCCTACATCGACGAGGCTCATCAGCGCGGCTTCAAGGTCAAGATTTATAACACCATCCGCGAGCTTTCCAACCGGGCGCCCGAGCTTTTCGCCCTGCGCAGCCTCGGAGCGGAAATTTTCTCCCACGGTCCCGGAGGCGGATATTCCTGGCTGCAGGAGCATCTCGGCGGCGATTACATCGCGGCCTGGTTTGTCCCGCAGTTCAAGGACGCGGCCATCATCAACAGCGGCGTTTCGCGCTGGCACAATTATTACATCGAAGGGCTGAACTGGTTGGCGAAAAATGTCGGGATCGACGGCCTGTATATCGACGACGTCGCTTTCGACCGGACGACAATGAAGCGCGTCCGAAAAGTCCTCGACCGCAACCGGCCGGCTGCGCTCATCGACCTCCATTCGGCCAACCAATACAATGCCCGGGACGGTTTCGCCTCGAGCGCCAATTTATATCTGGAACACTTTCCCTATATCAATCGGCTCTGGTTCGGCGAATATTTCGACTACTTCAACTCGCCCCCAGATTTCTGGCTGGTCGAAATCTCGGGCATCCCTTTTGGGCTGATGGGGGAGATGCTTCAGGACGGCGGCAATCCGTGGCGCGGAATGATCTACGGCCTGACGAACCGTATGCCCTGGTCGGGGAAAAATCCAGCGCACATCTGGAAAGTGTGGGATGAATTCGGGATGGCGGATTCGGAAATGGTGGGCTATTGGGTGCCTTCCTGTCCGGTGAAAGCCGACAGCCCGGATATCCTGGCCACGGCCTATGTCCGCAAGAATCGTGTTCTTATTTCCGCGGCGAGCTGGGCGAAAGGCCCACTCCTGTGCCGGCTGCGGATCGATTGGCAAGCTTTGGGGCTCGATCCGAAGAAAGCTAGACTCCGCGCCCCAGCCATTCCGGATTTTCAATTCGAAACCGTATTCGATCCCGGTGATCCGATCCCCTTCGAGCCGGGCAAGGGCTGGCTGCTCATCTTAAAATAGCTAAGACGGGGATCCGTGGTATCTATTCTTTCTTTTCTTCGAAGAAGTCCTTGGAGGCGCGGCCCAGGCGCTGGAGCTCCTGATCCACGAGAAAATTGGCGGTCCCTTCCTCGAACTTTCCGTCTTCGTTGCGGACGCCGGCCGGCACACCCGTCAGGATTTCAACGCCTTCGTCGATCGACCGGATCGGATAGATGTGGAATTTTCCCTGGGCCGCGGCTTCGACGACCGCCGTCCTGAGCATGAGATTCTGGACATTTTGGCAGGGGATGATGACGCCCTGCGTGCCGGTCAGCCCTTTCGCTTTGCAGACTTCGTAAAAGCCTTCGATCTTTTCGTTGACGCCGCCGATAGGCTGGATCTCGCCCTTCTGGTTGAGCGAGCCCGTGACGGCGATATCCTGCCGCAGCGGCAGGCCCGACAGGCTCGATAAAATGGCATAGACTTCCGTCGAAGAGGCGCTGTCGCCGTCCACGCCGGAGTAGGATTGTTCGAAGGCCAGGCTGGCCGAGAGGGCGAAGGGCTTGTCTTGGGCGTATTTGCCGCGCAAATATCCGCCGAGGATGAGCACGCCCTTGTTATGCGTGCTGCCGCTCATGTCCGCTTCCCGTTCGATGTTGATGACGCCGGCCCGGCCGACCGCCGTCTGGGCCGTGATCCGCGTCGGTTTCCCGAAAGAAAATTGGCCCATGTTATAGACCGAGAGGCCGTTGACCTGACCGACGACCTTGCCCTCGGCCTCGATCATAATCGTCCCGTCCTCGATCATTTCCTGAATCTTGTCTTCGATCAGGCTGACCCGCTCGAACCGCTCCTGGACCGCCGTTTCGACATGCGTTCCGTTGACGATCTTTTGGCCGTCCTGTTGGGCCCAATAACTCGCTTCGCGGATGACGTCGGCGATCACATGAAACCGGGTCGAGAGCTTCTGGTGGCGCCCGGCAATGCGCGTCCCGTATTCGACGACGGCGGCCATCCCGGATTTGTCGAAGGGCAGCAGATTGTCTTCGTCGCAGATCTTTTTGATGAACCGGACGTAATCCCCGATGCTGTCTTCTGTCTTCGGCATCTCGGAGTCGAACTCGGCCTTGATCTTGAAGATTTTCTTGAAGTCCTGGTCGGCAAACCAGAGGAGGTTGTAGATCTCCTCGTCGCCGATCATCACCACCTTGACATTGACCTTGATGGATTGGGGTTTCAGGCGCGTCGTCGAGAAGAGGAACATGGCCGCGTAGTTCTGGATCTCGAAGATCTGATTGCGCAGGGTTCGCTTGAGCGTCGTCCAGACGCCCGGCTCGATGAGGGCGTCGAGAGCGTTGACGACCAGAAATCCGCCGTTCGCCTTGAGGAAAGAGCCGGCTTTGATTTTGGTGAAGTCCGTTTGCATGACGCCGGAGCGATTGACGGTCGATTCGATGGAGCCGAAGAGGTTGATATAATTGGGATTGGTTTCCATGACGACCGGCGCGTGTTTCAGCTCGGAGTTGTCCACGAGAAGGTTGACCCGGTATTCGAGGAAGGGATCGCTGAATTCTTTTTTCTCCTCGTCTTTTTTCTGATTCTTGAAGAGGTCGATGCTCCCGATGAGGTTGGCTTCGGCGTCCGCCAGATACTCCGTGATCTTCGGATAGGGGAACTTGGCCTTGCTCTCGGTCACCGCGCTCTTGATCAGGGGGGCGATCGATTCGGCGTCCCAATCCTTGAGCATCGTCCGCGTCTCCTCATCGATCTCGCGGAGCCGTTCGAATATTCCTTCGAGCTTTCCCGAGAGCTCCTCGTATTTTTTCCTGAGCCCGTCAAGGGCTTTCTGCGGGAACTTTTTCTCCCGGACCAGAGCTTCGAGCTTGGCAAACGGCGTGGGCGTTTCATCGATCATGGGCATGAGATCGGGCTTGACGAACAAACCCATCTGGACCTGGATGACGGAAAAGCCTCCTTTGGCCGCCTCTTCCTCGAAGCCCTGCAGGATCTCTTTCTGTTTACGCTGTTGGTCCTCGATGATGGAATCCCGCTTTTCAGCATAGTATTTGCTCTTGAGGAGATCGGGAATGTTGCGCTTGAGCATCTCGATTTGGTTGTCCATGGCGGCCGCGAACTGCCGGCCTTTGCCCGCCGGGAGTGTGATCAAGGCGGGCTCGTCGGGATGCTTGAAATTATTGACGTAGAGGATATCATCCGGAGGCTGGTCGCCTTTTTCCATTTTCTCGAGCAATTGCTTGATCGTCGTCGTCCGGCCCGTGCCGACCATGCCGGTGATGAAGATGTTGTAGCCCAAGCTCCGGATATCCAGCCCGGTCTGCAGGGACTTGAGGGCCCGGTCCTGGCCTATGATCTCATCGCAAGGCGGACCCTCCAGGCTTGTCGCAAAAGGAATCGCCGCCGGGTCGCACCGCCAGCGGAGCTTCTTGAGAGGGACTTCTTCGAAATTCGTCTTGGCTTTCATCGCCGTCTCCTATGCGTTGCTTGGATTAACAAGTTTCTTAACACAAGAATTGAATAAAAACAAGCTCGGAGGGTTGACCGTATATCACTTTTCGGGGACATGACCGGAAAATTCATGGGACACAATCCCTTTTCGAGAGAAAAGGGTTATGTCCCGAATTTTCCGGATCGTGTCCCCCGATCTTGAAAAGTGATATACGGTCACAGGAGGGCTCGGGCAGGTCCTTCTTCGCCCCCATCGCCTCGCCCAAATAAAGAAACAAGAGCGGGATAAGGGAGCTGCCTTTCAGCCCCTGAAGCGTCTGCCTTCCATAAAAATCGTGCAAAAAGGAGCTCGATTTGTTAGAATAGAAAAACTTGGAGGGATAAATTGACCGAAATTCGAATCAAAAAGGTTCAAACCAAGAAAGAACTTAAGGATTTCATCCGTTTCCCCTGGACGGTTTATCGCGACAATCCCTACTGGGTTCCCCCTTTGATCGTGGACGTTAAGGAGAAGCTCAGCCTCGAGAAGAATCCGTTCTTCGAGCACGCCGAACGGGAGTTGTTTCTGGCCTATAAGGGCGTTAAGCTCATGGGCCGGATTCTGGGGATTATCGACCAGAATCACAACGCCTTCCACGGTGAGAAGATCGTTTTTTACGGGATGTACGAGAGCCTGAACGACTCGGATACGGCCAACGCTCTCCTGGAAGCGGTCGCAGCCTGGGGAAAAGAGCGGGGCATGGATACCCTGCGCGGCACGGTCAGCCTCTCTCTCAACGACGAATGCGCTTTTCTCATTGAAGGCTTCGACTCGCCGCCGGCGGTCATGATGCCCTATAACCCTCCCTATTATCCGGTGCTCATGGAAAAATGCGGGCAGGTCAAAGCCAGGGATCTTTACGCCTTCCTCATGACCCGCGACCACGCCACTGCCGAAAAAGTGAAAATGATCGTCGAAAAAATTCGTTCGGCGACCACCGTGACCTGCCGGCCCATCGTTCTCAAAAAGTGGGAAGAGGAAGCGGAAAAGATCATTTATGTCTATAACAACGCCTGGGAGAAAAACTGGGGATTTGTGCCCTGGACCGAACATGAAATGAAGCACACGATCAAAAAGCTCAAACAACTGGCCGATCCGAACCTGGTCATTATCGCCGAAGATAAAGGCCGGCCCGTGGGTTTC
>Ga0315282_10003798_pt1 | contig 26868 bp, 31 predicted proteins | sample YL17G07_20_MG_FD_203693 | JGI IMG/M metagenome (GOLD analysis project Ga0315282, IMG submission 203693) | Sediment microbial communities from Yellowstone Lake, YNP, Wyoming, USA - YL17G07_20 | ecosystem: Environmental > Aquatic > Freshwater > Lake > Sediment | place: USA: Wyoming | collected...
GGGTCCCACGCCACCCCAAAATAACACTCGGAGGGGAATTTCAAAGTGTAAAGGATGTCCTGGCACCCACTGTAAAGCATGTCTTGGCACAGAACACTTCAGGTCGGCATTCCGAAACTCTGCCGGGCTCCCGATTTCATCGGGACAAGTTCCGCCCGGCGCTACAAAACCAAAATGAGTTACTACCGCGATGCCCGACTCTCTGATGTGCGAGTTCAACGGGGGTTACGCCGCCGATGGTTGTCGGGAACAGCCGCTTTTGGCGGTGATCCTCCAGGAGGGTAACGATCCGGTCCAGCGGCGGTGCGCAGCGCCGTCCGTTGGAACCGGTTGTTAGGCGTCGTTATTGTGATCGTTCACCTTCCACGAGCGCGATTTCCTCAGCCGAAAGTGCTCCCCGATGATCCGAACAATATCGGCTTCGGCCTTCGCCTGCTGGATGAAATTGGAAGAGAGGGCGACAGGTTTTTTCGGGAAGTAAGGTGCCAGAAGTTTCCCACCCGTCGTGCAAGTCTACAGCTTTTCCCACTCGTCCTTATCAATTCCCGCTTGCCGGAGAATTCGAGTAATCAGGCCGATTCCGATGTCTCCCCTGTGCGGGTTAGGAACGGTTAAGGTCAGGCCACCTTTGATCATAAACTGATGCTTCCCACTCGAATAGGGACCCTCGAATCCAAGTTGTTTCAGATGGCGGATCAAATCCTGGCGCTTGATGGAACCCAGGTGAGGCATTATGCGGTTTCTTTAATCACCAACTCAATTCCTTCCACAACGGGCAACGGCAGATTCCGGGAAACTCGCATCAGAATCCATTCCTCGAGAACCTCCTCCAGTTCTTCCCGGCACTTTTCCAGCTTGTCGGCATTAGCGTAAACCCCATCGAAGCCGGGTATCTCCCCGTAGAAGGAACCATCATCTGGCAGTATTTCGTATTTTGCCTGGCGCATTGCTGTCTGGATGTAGTCCCTCAGCATTTTAGATGCCTCATTATTCCTAATTCCTATTATCGGGCCAAAGGGGAGTCGAAATCCATACATTCTGACTTCTGTCTTCTGACTCCTGTCTTCTTACTCCCGCCCTTCCACCAGCGCGATTTCCTCCGCCGTCAAACCGTACAGGTCATATACCAGCCGGTCAATCTCTGCATCCGTTGCGTCAAGCTGGCGCTGCATAATGGCCTTCTGCGCGGCCGACGAGCGCTGGCGGGTGCGAAAAGCCGCGGACCTACAAGACAGGTCCGCGCTACGCTTGCTGCTCTTAATCGTTGCACCGCCGCCCATGGTTGTCGGGAACAGCCGCTTTTGGCGGTGATCCTCCAGGAGGGTAACGGGCCGCGTCAGGCGCGCGGGAACCGCGTCCCCTGGACGCGGTTGTTGGGCTCAGTGCTTACATTGCGAGGAGCCCAGCAATCTTCGTTCCTAGGTTGTTCATTGTGTTGGTCGCAACGTTGCCTTGAACCACGTGGTACATGACGTGCTGGGGTTTGCGGTGTTTTTCCGTCGTCTTGACAATCCCGAGGTAGGCTTCAAGGTCATCTGCGAATGTGTCAATGCCGGCTGTGAAGATGTTCTTGGAGTTCTGGATAGTCTGGTCCACGACCTGCAGTCTCCCGTTGTCCAGGTCGTGCAAAACGTAATGCCTTATGCCCAGCTTGCCGAGAAGGTTCATGAAGCGATGCATGTTGTACTTCCCCACCGTATCAAGAACAAAGAAACTGCCCTTGGGACGCTTCAGCAGCCCCTGGTCCAGCATGTAGTTTACGAGAGCAACTTCGGTCGGACCCTCGACCAGCAGGACCCGCTCAGCGAAAAATGCCCCGCACCTGCGGGGATCGAGCCACAGAATGTACTTCACGCTCTCCATATCGACAGTCAGATCATCCGCATTGACTGGCACCCCCGCAGCTTGCCAGGCGCGGAGGTCGGCCTGGTTCTGTGTAAGAATCGCGGTTAGGTCTGCTGGCGATATCTGGCCAACCTGGGTCGCACAATCTGCACGGCGCATCCTTGCAAGTCCCGGGAGGTCCTCGATTTTCTTGCTAACGAATTGCGGGTTGTGCGTTGTCAGGAGAACCTGAGCGCAATCGTCAGTTGCGAGTTTACGCAGGTCGGCGTTGAGCGTATCGATTTGACTTGGATGGAGGAAAGCCTCCGGTTCCTCGAAGAGCAGCCAAGTCAGGGTGGGCGAGAAGTCCTTCTTCTTGGGCTTGGGCCTTGGGGTGCTGTACTTGGCAGCTACTCGAATCAGAGTAAAAATTAGACTGCGTTGGAACCCTTGTCCGTATGAGCTTGTTTGCTGACCGTGGCCAAGAGCCACGTCCTGAATCTCGTGGCCGATCAGGTTCTTGACCAGATCATCCAAGCCGATGGGATTCACAGTCAGGTGAAATGCCGTGCCCCATTGGGCAATTTCAGCAGTGATGTCCTTCTCGATTGACTCAAGGGAATACCCCTCGGCAGTCTGCTCGGTCTTGATGCTTCCCAAAATTCCTCAAACGAGGTCTTGAGGGCGCCGTAAGCGGGGCTCTTGGCCAGAACGCTCTTCAAGACGTTACTGACGAGATCGCGCAACGGCGAGGGGCCTGTGAGTTTCGTGTTGTCATCCAGTCTGCTAACAGAAGGAATGTGGATCACGTCACCGAACTTACCTTGTCCTACGTTAGTAAACCCATAGAAGCGGGAGTCGGAGAGTGCACCGCCAACGTAGGCGTAGATACCGGTCTTTGTCTTCCCTTCTGCGTCCTTTTCCGTAGTTTGGAAGTACTTCCGTACACGGAACGTTCCGTCCGGGAGACGATACTCTTCTTTGAGTTCAGCAAACTCCTCGTCGGTTGGCTTGAAATCAATCTCAATCCATGAGTCAGCATCGTCGGTCTGCACCTTGGGGAAGTCCCTGCCTTCATCGTACTTCAGGCCTTTTTCGTAGAACGCTCGGATGGCGTCAACGGCGTTGCTCTTCCCGGTATTGTTTTCGCCTGCGAGCAAGCCGTATGGTGAAAGAGATATGGATTGGTGCAAGATCGATCTGAAGTTGTGAATCGCTACATTGACCGCTCTCATGCTTTTTCTCCAACACCCAACTCCGTACCTCAGCTGCGGGCTGGCGCAGACCGCTGTCATTGAGGTCTGGGGTTCGATTGCTCGCAACTTGGTTCAACCAATACTCCTGTGGCAACTATCCCGGTCGTCCCGCACAAACCTATCGTATCGCCGTTCCTTATCTGAGTGAAGTCCTCAAGAGAAAGGACAACGCATCCTATTCGTATGCCACGACAGATGACAGGAATGTGCCCTGTTAGGCCCGTGTTTGCGGTGACCACACCAGCACTCGACATGAGCAAATCGATATCGTCGGGGGAGAACTTCCTGCTGTCTGCAACTAATATGATCGGATGAGTGGTTCTCTGTCGGCGGCTTCCGAAAACATGACTTATTCCCGTCGCAGCACCTCGGGCGGCTGGGAGTCCATGGAAAAGGTTAGCTGTGTCTTTGTTCTGAGGAAGGCGTAGCTTAGCGCCCACACCGTCCAGTTTTTGGGCAATCGTGCCTTTGCCGTAGGCACGGATTGCTAGGAAGACCTTGTCAAGGTCAATGTGGCCTTTCTCGGCGGTGTAGATATCTAAGTAGCTACAGAACTTCTCAGTGAGCGGATCCTGTTGGCTCAGCCTCTGCTTCTTGAGAAACCGGTTTACAAGCTCTGCGTATTCCTCGTAGGAGATAAGCGCCGAGTCGTGCATTTGGCGGGCAACATAGCAGTTGGTGATTACGCGAAAGTCGTCAATTAGTTTGTCGGCGTCGGACGAACAGAACTTCTCGAGAAGTCGAATTCGCCGGCGCTTCCTGTAGACGATATCGAAGATATTAACAACGGCAGCTTTGACGCCAAATAAAGTTGCCTCGTTCTTCATCTCCCGCATCCACTTTGCAAGCCTGTTCTTGTTGTCTTTATAGCTCTCGAGTATCACACCTGCGATGACAGCACCAACGACCGTCACCACGAGGAGTGCGAACAGACTTTCATATCGATGTGAACGATTGTCCAGGCGTGTTTCTTGGTAGAGCCTGAATGTCTTCACGAAGCTGCCATGTCGAAGGTAATCTCGGCGCAAGAGGTTGATGATACCGATGTCATTCAACATGTCCCACTCAAAGTGCTGGCGGGCTTTGCTAAAGCAACTCAGTTTGAGGACGCGGTTCGCCACCGGCAGAATAACCGGGGCCAAGGCATGGTGCAGGTCGTATAGGAGGTCCGAATCAGCAACAACTTTCGCCATTTCGGGACTTCCTCCTTTCTTCGTGCTATTCGTCTAACCCTTTCTCAGCCTGACCTGCATAAAACCCTTCCCGGTCGGCATAACGAGAAAGCGCCAATGCCGAGTGCGCAGAACTTCTACGACGCGGTCGTAGAGCCTCGGAGTTGGCTCGCCAGGGAACAGCCCCAACGGTGATCGACGTCATCTATGTGTGCTGTTCCGCCCAGACGCCGTCCGGCGCGGCCGGTGTTTCTGGATGATTCCCGCTAAAGCGCGTAAGGCCTCATTGGCCTGTCCCGCACTCGGAAACACGGCCGCTACATCGGGCTCAAGCACCACCACAATACTCCCCGCGGCGTAGCGCGACGCATATTTGTTGGGCCGAGCGCGACTGAAGTCGTACTCCGGAAGTATGTCATCGACATCGACCCGACTCGCTTCTCTACGTTTACGGTGCTCTTTGTTCATAGTCTCTCCGCTCGCCTCGTCATCTCTGCCCCGGGTATTCGTAGCGCAGCGGCTTGAGCTCGCCCTTTGCCATAACGTTCTCGCCCGGCACCGAGACAAGCCAAACGTAGTTACGCGAGACGAGCGCGAGCGCGGGTCTAGTCCTCCGTGCGGCTGCCGATCGGAGGAGGCGGGTTTCATCCGCCGGGCTCAGTCGCGTGTAGCTTATGTAGTCGCTCCGCGTTGCTTTGACCTGGATGGCCAGGCGCAGTCTGCCCCTCGCGGCAATCAAGTCGACTGGACCGCGGCTGCCACGCGCGCGTTCACAGTAGAAACCTCGGCGTTGCAGGAACTCTCCCAACTGAAGCTCCTTGCGCCTGCCGTACTCATAATGTGAGGACATGCCTTTCCGCTTCTCCTTTGCCAGTCTAACTTACGTTTAGGCTGACTTGCATAAAACCCTTCCCGGTCGGCATAACGAGAAAGCGCCAATGCCGAGTGCGCAGGACTTCTACCACGCGGTCGTAGAGCCACGGAGTCGGCTGGCCAGGGAACAGCCCCAAGGGTGATCGACGAGCGGCGGGTTTACCACCCCCTGGCCCCCTCCTAAAACAGGAGGGGAAATTGTTCATGACGCCTAGCCTCCCAGGAATCCTCGGGCTGGCGAAAGGGTGACTTAATTAGACAACTACTTAACCGGCGATGCAAGTCCGAAATGTCGCGCACCGGGGCCACTTATTTCCTCATCCTTGGACATTGCGAGAAACCACTTTGTCACCAGCAATCCCACAATAGCAAGGTAGCGCGGACCTGTCTTGTAGGTCCGCGGCTTTCAGCTTCAAATCCTCGCGTTCTCATCGGCTGGCAAACGCACGTGGTCAATTGTCAGCCCGCACCGGCTCTGCTGTTCGGCGGCGTCCACGCCCGCGTACTCAGGAAAGCTGGACCACTTCCACTGCTCGGGCTGCTTCACCAGACCTCGCCTCACCGGATTCAGGTGGATATACTCAACGGTCTCCCCGTAGTCTTTCACCGTGCGGAGCGCGTGGTCGAAAAAACGCTCTTGCCAAAGTTCTCCCTTCTCCTGCCGGCCGTGGTTGATGGCGATCATCGAACTCACCTTGACCGCACTCATCGCTTGCGCGATGCTGAGCGGATGGGGCGGATAAATGATGGCATGCCAGTGATCGGGCAGAAAAACCCAGGCCGTCAGTGCAAATCGCTGCTTTTGCCGCATCCGCGCCAGTGCGATCGCCAACCGCCCGAAATCGCGTTCCTCTAGCTTGCCCCTCCCTCTCAGCAAATCCACGGTCACGAAGATGTAGCGGTCATAAAGGAACGGGCGACGCAACCGGGACATGCGATCAATCTACGCGCGATGCCGTGCGGAGGCAATAGTGAACCGAGCCGACGAGCGCTGGCGGGCGCGAAAAGCCGCGGACCTACAAGACAGGTCCGCGCTACTTGCTGGTTACGCCGTCCCGCAGAGCGGGACGAGATGAACTCGCCGCTACAACAAGCAAACTGGCCCACTACCTGAACCCGCGTACCCTGCCCAAGGGGCTTGATGAAGATCGGCAGGAGCTCCCCTTGGCGAATCGGGGCCATGCTTCCTGCCTCCTCAACTACGCTGGCGGGATGGACCCCGCCGCATGGTAACGGAAGCGCGCCCGCGAATCGTCTCTCAACATAGCGCCGCAAGGCGTCCGAGATGCATCGTATAATGGCTATGGTTAGGGGCTAAGTGAAATGCTGGTGCGAGTGCTGATCTTCAGCGCGATGACGCTGATTCTTATTGCCAGCCAGCTTTTTTGGCTCCGGCGGGTGCGGGAACTGGGCGAGCGGTTGATCTCCAACCCGCGCTGGCGCCGCTGCCTGGGCGTGGCGGGCGCCATCACCTATTTATTCCTGTTTGCCTACAACTTCGCCTGGGTGGAGCGTGGCGCCAGCCCCACCACCCTGACCCTGAAATCCGCGCTCCTTGAAGCGCCCTTTTGGTGCTGGGTGGTCTGCTCGCTGCTCGGTTTTGCGCTGGCGATTCTTCTCTGGCTGGCCGATCGCATGGTGCGCGGGGTCCTGTGGAGCTACCGCAAGCTCGCGGCTGCGGCAGTCGCAGCAAGGGAGCGCGGCAGGCAAGATTTATACCCCGCCGCGCAGCCCGCCGCCAATGTGGCGGATCCTGTCCTGCCCGACCCGCCTTCGCCTGACCGCCGGCGTTTCCTGGAGCAGACCGCCTTCGCTCTGAGCGCCGCGCCCTTCGTGGCGGGAGCCTACGGCCTGTTTTACGGGCGGCTCAATCTTGAAACCACCCACCAGCACGTCAAGCTGGCGCGCCTGCCCAAAGCCTTCGGCGGTTTCCGCATCGCCCAACTCTCGGACATTCACATCGGCCCCTTCATGAGCGAGGAAGAAATCCGCCGCTACGTCGCCATCACGAATGCCTTGAAGCCCGACCTCGTGGCGCTGACCGGCGACTTCATCACCTGGGACCCCTCGACTCAGGGAGCCGTGGTGAAGGCTCTCGCAGGACTCAAGGCTCCCTTCGGGGTGTTCGGCTGTCTCGGCAACCACGAAATGTGGACCCATACCGAAGGCTCCCTCACGCGTCTTTTTGCCGGCGCGGGGATTCGCATCCTGCGCGGCGAGCGGAACCCGCTCCAGTCCCAGGGCGAGACTCTCAATCTGATAGGGGTGGATTTCCAAAGCCGTTCCCCTATGGGCCCGTCCGGCCAGCGCTTGGTGCGTCAATACCTCGAAGGCGTGGAACACCTGGTGATGCCCGACACCGCCAACATCCTGCTCAGCCACAATCCGAATACCTTCGACCGTGCCGCCGAGCTGGGGATCGACCTGAGCCTCGCCGGACATACCCACGGCGGCCAAATCACCCTGGAGTTCATCTCGCCCAATCTCTCCCCCAGCCGCCTCATCACTCCCTATGTCAAAGGGTGGTTTCAAAAGGGTGGCTCTCAGCTTTACGTGAACCGTGGCATCGGCACCATCTTCGTCCCCATGCGCCTGGGCGCCCCACCCGAGATCGCCCTCTTCGAACTCACCCGCTCCTAGCGCTGTAGCGCCGGTCTCTGACCGGCAAACAGGTAGCCGCGGCATATTCGCTCTTCAATTTGTCGTGGGCTTGTTGTCGTAGGGGGAGGGCAAAGCCCTCCCCTGCCTCGCCACCCGGCGAGATGGACAGAGCCGCAGACCCGACGCGGCGGGAGAAACTCTGCCCGCTGAGTCCACACGCTGCACTCCCCACCTCAAACCTGTTCCAGCAGGCGCAGCGACTCCCGGGTGAAGAACTGTTTCACGTCTTCCCAGGCCAGAGGAACCAGCATGTCGGGCATAGGATCTTTCTCTGCCTCCTCAAAGTAGCTCAACGATTTCAGGACATGAATGGTGCTGTAGTTGGCCTGAGCGAACTTCTCCTTGAACCACTCGAGGAGCTGGTCTAACGCGTATTCCCGCGATACCGCGTAGAGGTCTACGAAAACACGCTTGGTCCCCCGGCTGGCAATCGCGCTGATCTTCATGCCGGCAATGTCCCGAGGATCAGCGACCTTGACGCTGAGAAAAGCTTCTAATGGATACAGAACCGGGTAGTTGTAGCTAAAGAAACTCACCTTGGTTCCCTGCATATGCGCATGCAATGTCCCGCTAGCCTTCGCTACGAGCCTGAACTCGCGAAGCTGCTGAAGCTCTTGAAGGAGTGATTCTTCATTGAATTTCTCGGGGTTGAAAAAGTCAAGGTCATGCGATCGCCGATGGCCAAGGTGAAGAGCTAGACCAGTTCCGCCCGCGAGATAAAAACGGTCCAAGACTGAGGCCTGATGCAACTCCTGCAGGATTCCCTCAAGCGCTTTATTGATTACTTCCTTATGCCACGCGCGGTCCCTTCGTTGCATGCGAGTTTGCTCCTTATTGTTCATCAAAGACCGGGGGAGAGAGTTAGCTGCTTGCCTTGAGACCTGCCACCTCATCAGACGGTATACGGTACACTAATGCCCAGAAGTTTGCTGATCTCCGAGAAAGCCTTGCTTCGCAACGGATGACCTGTTTGATTTCGTCTTCAGAGAAGGTCTCTTTCAGCCAGGCGACGGCCTTATCGTCGCCGTATTCCAGGATGCGCGCAATAGTGTAGGCGGGATAGGAGGCAGGATCGAAGTTGTCAAGGTTCGTGTCCCAAAAGAAGGCTCGGACGCATTGCGGGATCATGCCTGGGTAGCATAGCCCGTCCCGTGACGAAGTCAAGGGCGCTCTCCACGGGCCTCTGCGAGCCAAGAATCTTTGCTGAGGTCTACCCCGCAAGGGATCTGTGGGTGACTGCGCAGCGGGAGGTTCCCCCCAGGGAGGCCTTGGGCCTCCCGCCAGAGCCCCGCAGGTTGCTTGTCTCAAGGGTAGGGGAGCCCTTGGGGCTCCCGCTCAAGAAAGGGGACAGACCGGGGGAGGGCAAAGCCCTCCCCTATCTCGCCACCCGGCGAGATGGACAGAGCCGCAGACTCGCCGCGGCGAGTCTGCGCCACCCGGCGTGGCTACCCCTTGACAAATGCCACGGAAAAGTTGATACTACAGTGGTAGGCTATTGCCCTTACTTTCCGGCGCGGCCTCCGCGCGCTGGCCCCCCAGTGAGGACCTCCCATGCCAACGCCCCGAAAGCCTTTTGTGGTGACCCCACGGCGGCTCGCCGCCGTCCGCGTCAACATGGCGAAAGCCCGCGCCGCCCGCTTAAACATGCCTGAAACCTACCAGCGTGCCCGCTACAGCGCCCTCAAGCACGGCCTCTACGTCCGCGCGCTCGAAGACACGGTCAAGCTTCTGGGCGAGGACCCCAAAGAGTTCCAGGCGCACCTCTGCCTCCTCGAGCGTACTTTCCTCCCTCAGGACGAAACTGAACGCAGGATGGTGCGGCGCCTGGCGGAGGCCCTCTGGCGCCGCTTGCGTCTCTACCGCGCTCAGGCGCGCTGGGAGGAGGATGCTCTGAAGGGGATCCTCGCTTCAGGTCCAGCCTGCGAAAGCCTGGACGCGCATCAGACCCGCCTCCGCGCTTATGTGCTCATGAATCTCCTCCTGCAAGACGCACGGCTTTTGCGCGCCCGCCAGGGGCTCCTGTTCGAGGTCGAACGCCAGCTTCGCGTCCTGCTCAGGAAGCGCGCGGGAGGGGACCCGCAGTTCAAAATCCTCGCGCGCGCGACCCGCGAGGAACTCCGGGAATCTGAAGACCTGGAGATCAAGCCGAGCGCCTTCGAACGCCTCGCGCAGGGCGGCCCGGAAGTCCAGAAAATCGTGGAGAGCATCGCGCCAGAGTGGATGTCGCGGTAGGGAAACACCCCGCAGCGGCGGGAGCCGGATTGGCAAGAGTATGGGTGTGTGCGCCTGACGTCCGGCGCTACTTCTTCAAATCCTCCGGTGTGTCCGTCAGCCGGCCCAGCATCTCGTACACTTTGGCAATCACGTGATCGACCACGCGCTCCCCGGCGCCGGGTTCGATCCGCGTGGCGGTGTTGGCTGCCCCGTACCCACCCAGGGAAGCGGCGCGGATGGTGGGGAAATAGCCAAAGTCCCCGTTGGCGTAACCCAGGAAGAAGGCGTCGCGCACGGGACAGCGATTGCGCCAGTCGATCTGGAAGTCGACAAACGGCTCGCCCGGCATGGTCATCAGCGCAATTCGTTTGTTAATGAGGATGGTGGCGACGGGCAAGCGGAGCGGCTCGCCCTTTTCCCGGTCGAAAGATTCGGCGGCCTTCGGTCCCCAGGACTTCAGAACCGCTTCCCGGAATTTCTCCGGGTCCAGCGCAGATGAAACTCCAGCGGGTCCTCGACGAAATCGAGGCTGGGGTCGGGAACGGCCGCGCTTTGGATACCTTTCGCCACGCGGGCGGCCTCCTCACCCAGCCTTTCTCCCGTCCAGTCGCGCATCTTCAGCGCATCCTGTGCAAGCGGGGTGACTGCGAAAAAGGGATTGATGTCGCCGTCGCCGCCCTGCAAGAACATGCCGAGCGGCTGCCCGCCGAGGGACCTGGCGAACGCCTGCTCGACGCTCCGGATCATGACGCCCGGGAAGTCCGCCGAGTATTGCAGGTTATCCGGGCCAAACACCACAGGATGGCAGGCGTAGTTCACCAAAATCGCCAGGGGCTTCCCCTCTGCGGTGTCCACGCGCAGGACCGAGACTGTGGGGTCGACGGGCGCCGTCGGCACCATGGTCTTATTGACCTCGAACCAGGTCACCGTGCCGTCCGGGTTTACTCGCAGCCGGTTGTGGCCGATGTAAGCAACGCCATAACCCGTACCGAGCCGCGCCTCAACCGCCTGCTGGTGCGCCGCGTCGATGGCTTTCCCCACCTTCTGCAGCGCCGCCGTCTCCCAGTCTGGCGTCTCCTTTGGCGGGTATTCGTCCCGAATGGCGGGGCCGGAGTGGGTGTGCGTGGCGGCAACCAGCACGTAAGAAATGCCGCTGGCTTTCCTCGCGGTCTCCCGCAGGCGCTCGATCCACGCCGGGGCAAACGGTCGGCCTAAATCAAGGATCACCAGGGCCAGCCGGTTTTCCCCCACTTCCAGGACCAGCACCCGCGCGAAGAGCGGGTCGAGCACGCCGGCGGAGGGACCCTTGCGGCTCGCATAGCCATACATGGAGAGGCCCGTGGGCGGCGTGATCTCCACCTTCGCCACACCGGCCTTCAGCGGCGCCCCCAGAAAGGAAATAGGAAACAGCAAAACGCATAACCCAGCAATGAAAACGCCTTTCAGCATTCGCGGCATGATTCCCCCTTAAAGGTTCTCCCGCCTGCCAGCCCGCGGTGCGTCAGGGCACGAGTTTACTCGTGCCGAAAAGACCCAGGCAAAAGGGTGATCCGGCTTTAGCCGCTGGGGCCCCAGGGGCTAAAGAGTGTGTGTGAAAAGTGGGATTGGCGAGCTGTACCGGCGCTCTCTGCTTCTTTTTAGCCCACCCTGCGCGGGAGCGCCGAACCTACTGATAATTAAGCACGGCGGTCATCCCGACAAGGTCGGGACAGGTAGACCGCCGCTACAAGAACAGCTTTTCACACACACTCTAAAGCCGTACGAGTTCAAATCAGCTGCTGCTGGCGGCACGCATGAATCCGTGCTCTGACGTCTTGCCCTACTTCTTCAAGTCTTCCGGCACGTCGGTGAGGCGGCCCAGCATCTCGTAGACTCGCACCAGCGCGTGATCCACCATGCGCTCGCCCGCGCCCACTTCCGCCCAGGTAGTGGCGCTGGCGGTCCCGTATCCTCCCTCGGAGGCCGCTTTGATAGTTGGGAAATAGGCCACGTAGCCGTTGGCGTAGCCGAGGAAGAAAGCCTCGGGAAGGGGACAGCGGTCCCGCCAGTTGATCTGGAAATCGACGAACGGCTCGCCCGGCATCGTCATCACCGCTATGCGCTTGTTGATAAGCAGCGTGGTGACCAGCAGGGGAATTTCTTCCCGGATGTAGGGGGCAAAGATCTCGAAAATCTCGGCGCTGTACGCCGCCAGCAGCCCCTGGCGCAACTTCTCCGGGTTCCAGCGCAGGTGAAAAGTGAGCGTATCCTCGGCGAAATCCAGGGTGGGATTGGGAACCGTTTCAGTCCGGATCTGCTTGGCCACCTGCGCCGCCTCCTGGCCAAGCTGCTCGCCGCTCCAGTCACGCTTCTTCACGGCGTCCTGTTCGAGCGGCGTTGTGGCATCGTAGACATTGATGTCGCCGGGAGCGCCTTGCAGGAAGAAGCACAGCGGCGGCGCGGAGGAGGACTGGGTGAAAGCCTGCTCCACGGTTTTGCTCATCACTCCGGGGAAGTCGGCGGAGTATTGCAGGTTGTCCGCGCCAAACACCACGGGGTGGCAGGAATAATTCACCAGCACCGCCAGAGGCTTTCCCTCGGCCGTGTCCACGCGCAGAACGGAAACCGTAGGATCGACAGGGGCCGTGGGGACGCGGGTTGCATTGCGCCAGAACATGGTGACGGTGCCGTCGGGATTCACCCGTCGCCGATTGTAGCCGATGTAGGCGACTCCCGCACCGGCGCCGAGACGGGCTTCCACGGCGTGCTGATAGGCTTCGTCGATGGCCCTCCCGATCTTCTCGATCGCCGCCCTCTCCCAGGCGGGGACACCGGAGGGGTATTCGTCCAGGATGACCGGACCGGCATGGGTGTGGGTGGCCTGAACGAGCACATAGGAAATCCCGCTGGCTTTTCGCGCCGCCTCGCGAATACGTTCGAGGGACGCCGGCCCAAACGTCCGCCCCAGGTCGAGGACAACCAGAGCCAGCCGCTTCTCGCCCACCTCCAGCACCAGCACGCGCGCATACAGCGGGTCGAGCGTTCCCTTGGCAGGAGCCAGCCGGTTGAAATAGCCCCACATCTTCTCACCCGGTGGGGGTGTGATGTCCACCTTGGCAACACCCGCTCTGAGCGTGGCGCCCCGGAGCGATACGGGGATGAGTAACGCCGGCAAGCATAGAACCAGAGCAAGCTTCGCAGCGCGCAACATGACTCCTCCTGGAAGATCAGTGATAGGCGCACAGTGAGAAGCGGGCAGTCAACGGCCCACGCTCCTCACTTGTCTCGCCTCGGCGAGTCGCCCAGCTTAACGGCGACACTCCCCCAGTCCCCAGCCCCGCCGACGTGCTACTCAAACCGGATCTCTTTGACTTTATCCAGCGGCAGAGAGAAATCGAACACGTCTCCGCTCGCGGGATTGTAATTGTCCGTGATGCCCAGGAAGCGGGCCTCGGCGGGCTTATCCGTGGGGTAGAGGAACTTACCCTCTTTCACTTGTCCGTCCCGCGGGGTCACTTTGAGCAGTTCTCCCTGGATTTCCACCCGTTCAATCTTTGAGAACTCGATGATATCTGCGCCTCCCGCAGCGAGGAGGATTGGGAAAGAAGTTGTTGCCGGAATCGATTCCAGCAACGAGCCGCGGCCGCCCGGCGGATAAAAGTCCAGATACACATCGAAGACTCTCGTGCTCTTTCCGGACTGGTCGACCACGGTGGCCTTATAACCAAAACGCTTCCAGGTACTCACAATCTGCTGGCGGTCGGCCGCCGAGCTGGTGTTCACGAAGTAAGGCAAGCTGCCCTTGCTCAGGCGGACCTTCGTCACGCGCCGCTCTTGCAGGTCAAAGTGCTTGTAGGTCAAGGAGGATGAGTCTTCTGACACCACGATCGCAGCGCGTTGCAGGACGACCTGCCTTCCCTGCGCGCTCACCTGGTAAATGGTATCTGCCGAGAGAGGAATTGCGCCCGGCAAGAGCGTGGCGAGAAGCAACAGCAACCCTTTCATGCTCACCATCCCCAAACGATAAAAAAGCCCCGCGCGATCCGGAGGACTACGCGGGGCTTCTTGGCGTTGAATCCAGAATCAGCCTTTCTTCTTTTTCGGGGCTTTGTACTGAGTTTCAACTTTGCCCTGGATCATTTGCAGAGAGTCCTTGGCAGCCTGGGCCCATTTCCCGTTGGGATCGAGCTGCAAGTAAGTTTGCAGCGCTTCCACCGTACCCGGGGCGGGGATGACCTGGCCTTCCGCATTCGTCGTGGCCTTGCCCAGGAGCGCCAGCGCCTGCCAGTACCAGGCATCCGGGTACTTGGGGTCCAGGTCCGTGGCTTTCTTCAGGGCGGCGGCCGCTTCGTCCATTTTCCCCTTGTTGTACATGGTGACGCCCAAATTATAGAAGGCCTTGGGGGCGCCGGTCGGATCCAGCTCAGCCGCTTTCTGGAATTCCGCCTGAGCTTCCGCGGTCTTTCCCATATCGGCGTAGAGGCTGCCCAGGTTGTTGTGGATACTCGCGTCATTGGGATTCGCCTCGATGGCTTTCTGATAGTAATCGAGGGCCTTGGCCCGATCCTTCTCCCTGGCGTCGTGGTCGTTCTCCACGCTGCCGGCCTTGGAGTAAGTCTCCGCCAGTCTCCCCAGGACAATCACCACATTCTTCTCTTTTGCCAGGGGCAGCGCCTGCTCAAACATCGTCGCCGCTTCGACGTATCTCTTCTCGTTGTAAAGCGCCTGGCCTTGCTCGAAGATTTGCTTGAGGCCGGTAAACTGCTTCTGTTCCTTAGTTTGGGCCTCGAGTTGTTTCTGAAATTCCGGGTTGGTCTTCCGCTCCGCCTCCTGGCGCACCCGCTCTTTCTGGAGGTCCATATCCACCACGGTCGGGTCACCTAAGCTAACACGCTGGGTGGCGCTGAACAGTGTGCGCCCGTTGAGATCCTGGAGCGTCACCTTGTAGGTGCCGATGGGTAGCCCGATGTAAATGTAGTCTCCGTGCTTGCCGGTCTTGGTTTTATAAATTCCCTTAATCTCCTGCCGCTCGATAAGAATGGGATAGCCTGCCAGGACGTTTCCCTTATCGTCCTTGATGTTTCCGGTGATTCCGCCGGTCTGCGCGAAAAGCGGCACAGTACTGGCTAGTGCGGCAAGAAACACCACAAGTCCGAGAACCTTCTTCGCCCATGAAAGAACCATAATTCCTCCTCGCTGACGGTATTCTAATCCGTTTGACAGGCAGACTCAACCCTCTTACCAGGGGGGAAACACCGTCCTGGGAGAGTAAGTTCGAGGCCCACGGATCAGTGTGGCGCCTTCTGCATGGCCTCGACCAGCGTGTCATCAGCTCCCGCGGCGCGCAATCTCTGCTCGACTTCCGGTATGAGCTCGAACGAAATCCCTCTTTCGGAGACCAACTTGGCAATGCGCGGCTTGGGCACGGCGTTCTTCAACAAGTCCACGAGGTTGGCTTCGCTGAGCCGCGGGATTGTGACCTTGATCTCCAGGCTGGCGCTCCTTGAGCCGCCCGGTCCCTTCGCGCTGAGCTGGTAGGTCGAGGTGGCAGTGGGAGCGACGGTCTTGCTCCCGTTGGCGGCGACGCGGCCGAAGTCGGGAGCCAGCTCCACCTCCGTGGCATAGTTGGTCGTCCAGGTTAAATCGGCGGTCTGGCCCCGCTCGATGGAGGCGCTGGCCGCCGTGAAATTCACGCTAGGCTTGGAGGAAATGCCTTTCACGCGCATGGCCTGAGCGCGGTAAGTACCGGCCTGCGCGTAATCACCGAAGGAATCGTAAACCTCGGCGAGCAGGTTCAGATTCTGCGCGTTCGTTGGACAGGCGAGCAGAGCGCTGCGCAACAGGCTGCGCGCCTGGCTCTCCTGGCCGCCTTCGGCCATCGCCTTGGCACGGCGAATGTCATCGCGCGCGTCGGCGCACCGGTCCGCGCCCCGCAAGCCCACGCCGCCCCACATCAGGACGACCGACAGCCAGGACACCAGCCCCCTGAAGACTTGCCGCGCCGTCCTTCCTCCAGCGCCCCTGGCAAGGCTTCGGTTCGATTGCCTCAGCGCCACCTCATTTCACCTCCTGGACCTGGAATCGGGCCTCCACTTCCTTCGCCTGCGCATCAGAAAGATGCAGGATTTGCTGGCGCCTGCGCAACATCGACCGCTCCTCCGGCGTGATCGTGCCATCCGCAGCGGCATCTTTGAAGTCATCTTGGTACTTTTCCGCGTTTTGTCGCAAGACCAGGAACCGCTTCACTTCCGAATCCACAACCTGAAGGGCGACACCCTGTTTCACTCCATAATCCGAGGCGCTCCCCACGAGTTTTTGTTTGAATGCCTCCCCCGGATCTCCCTTTTGGGCTCCCACCCGAGTGCGAACGTACACGCGGAAATCATGAACCACGTCCGCTTCACTTTCCGGCCAGCCTTGCAGCGGGATACTCAGGGTGATAGGGGCGGAGGGAGCGGCATTCTCGACGGGCGCCGCGCTGGCCGTCTCTGCTTGTTTCAGGAACTGGTGCTCCTGCTCCTTCTGTAACACCTGACGGTCACGTTGCAGGCGCGCCAGGGTATCGCGGAAGTATTTTTCGCCGGCATCGAGTTTGAGGGCCTGGGAGTAACACTTCTCAGCCTCGTCCAGGTGGGTGGTGGCCTCCTCCAGGGCCTCGTTCCTCATGGCGGCGGCCGCCAGGGCTTCCTGAGCCACGCCCAGATTGTACTGTCGGGCGGCCTCAGTGTCGGTCTTACGGATGGAAGCGCTCATCCACGCGTCCAAAGCCTGTTGCCAGTTGCCCCCCAGGGCCTGGGCATTTCCAGGCTTGAGTTCGTTGTCCACCGCCAGCAGCACTTCGCGAGGTTCGTCGTAACCTGCCGCAATCTTCACCGTATCCGCGATGGCCTGATCGCTCAGTTGGGTCAGGATGGACGACGGGTCCTGCAACTGTCCGGCGGCCACCGTATAGACTTCACCCCGGCATTTCTTGGGACCATCAATCGCCGACTCTTGCCGATAATCCCGCCGCACCAACTGGGTCAGCAGGGCCGTCTGAGTTTTCGTGTCCGTGGCCGTGAGGTTCAGAACCAGGCGTCCGCTGGAAACCAGATAAGCGACCTCTGAGTTCTGATATTTACAATCTTCCACCTGCTTGGCCTTCCCGTTCTTGTCGTACTCCGTGTGCTCGCCGGTATGGACGTTGATGGATTCCGAGCGCCGCTGCCGCTCCACCGCCGCGGCCGTCTCGTTGAGAGTGCACTGGAGCAACGTCTGGGCGTTCGGCATAACCTTGAAATTCTCACGCAGCAGCGCCTGCCCCAGGAATTGCTGAAGCCGCGGGACCAGGAAGGGACCGGTCCGCATGTCGATGGAGTTTACTTCCACGCGCAACTCCCGCCCGGGGGAATGGAAGGCGGGAGGGTGATGCATCATGAATCTCGTGCGGGTTTTGCTGATCCCAAACTTCGGCCATGCCGGCGCCGGGACCAGCAATATTGCTGCGGAGATGAGAAGCAGTATCCGTTCCGGCCTCATGGCAGGTTTACCTCCGTTGCGGACCGTCCCGGCGCGGGGCTGAGTTACTCACGGCCTCTGTGAGCAGGGCAGGAAAAAACGCTGCCGTTCTGAAAACCCACAGGGCCTTTCGTCCGGTTGATTTCCGACCCATGATAGCGCAGAAGGACTGGAAATCAAGCGGGAGTCGGGAGGATCTTACGGGGTGGAGGGACTGCGCCGCCCGTAGCTTGGCCGCTGGGCGTAAGGGATGGGGTCCTCGATACCCGCCTCTTCAAATGCCCGCAGGCGCAGCGCGCAACTGTCGCAGACGCCACAGGCCACGTCTGCGGACTGGTAGCACGACCAGGTGAGCTCGAAAGGCGCGGCGAGGGACTTCCCGCGTTGCACGATCTCGCTCTTGCGTAGATGGATCACGGGAGTCACAACCTCAAGCTGTGTTTCGGGCTTCGTGCCGGCAACGATCACCTTATTGAAGGCTTCGTAATATTCCGGCCGGCAATCAGGGTAGCCGGAGCTGTCCTCGGCCACCGCGCCAATGAAAATCTTTCGCGCGCCCAGCACCTCGCCCCAGGAAACGGCAATGGAGAGGAAATGCGCGTTGCGGAACGGGACGTAGCTGGAGGGAATCTCTTTTCGTTGCAGATTGGCGCGCTCGACAACCATGCGGGCGTCCGTAAGGCTCGAGCCACCGATCTGCTTCAGGTGCTCCAACCGGCACACCAGCCGGTGTTCCGCTCGGTAAAAGTCCGCCAGAGCATGGAAGGCGCGAAGCTCTCGGGCTTCGGTGCGCTGGCCGTAAGCGACGTGCAGCATCGCCAGGCGGTAGTCCAGGTTGGCAATGGCCGTCGTCACACAACTGTCCATGCCGCCGCTGGCAAGGACGACCGCCAAGGGCTTCGGGGATTGGGTAGTCATGATTACGCCGCTCGGGGTTCGGGATTCGGGGTTAGGGGTTCGGGACTCGTCAAGGGAATCAACGGGACTTCAAAGACCCAATGAGCCGGTTCTGCATTTTGGCGATATCCTCGATCCGCTTGAGGACCGGTGAAAAACGCTCTTCGTCTAAGTAACGCAAGTTTCTCGCAATGATCAAATGCGTTTCTACTTCCATGAGCGAACCCCGCGCAATCAAGAGAAACTGGATGTACTCCTTGGTCGAACCCTTCCCCCATCCTTCTGCAATATTCGCCGGGACGGAAGTTGCTGCTCTGCGAATCTGTACATGCAGCCCGTACCTTTCGGTATCAGGGAAGGACGCCGTCAGTTCATAGAGTGCGGGGGCAAGCGCGACCGCCTTCTGCCAAACATCTAGCTCCTTATAATTCTGCATTGGCAATCCGACCATATCCAGGGCTACGTCTTTCGAACCCCTAACCCCGAATCCCGAATCCCGGTCCTCAGACTCCCCGCGCCTCCGGCTCCCAGATAAACTTGTGGAGCTGCAACCCCATGCGCACTTCCAGGCCGTCACGCAGAATCCATTCGGCGAGTTTGCGTGGCTCGAGCTGGCCGAAGACGGGTGAGAAGATCACTTCCCCCACACAGTCGTGCAGCCGGCGCCGGGCGAGGAATTCCTTGGCATACAGGAAATCGTTCTCATCCAGGATTACGAACTTGATCTGGTCCTTGCGGTCCAGCGCCGTCAGGTTATCGAAACAGAATTTCTCACTCTCCCCGCTGCCGGGACATTTCACATCCACGATTTTCACGACGGCCTGGGGCAGCTTACCTAGAAAACGCTCGCCGCTGGTTTCGACGACCACGCGGTAGCCTTCGGCAAGAAACCGTTCGCTGAGTGGGTACACGTCCTGTTGCAGCAGAGGCTCGCCGCCCGTGAACTCCAGCAGCTTGCCGCCGAGCTGGTGGACGCGCGCCGCCACTTCCTCCGGCGACATCTGCTGCCCACCGTAAAAGGCGTAAGCGGTGTCGCACCAGTGGCAACGGAGATTGCAGCCCGCCAGGCGAACAAAAACACAAGGGAGGCCGGCAAACGTTGATTCGCCTTGAATCGACTTGAAGATTTCGGTGATGAGCATGGTTTCTTATTGCTTACTTCTCTCCGCCCGCCGCGCTGTGCCTATTCTCCAGTGCCTCCAGGACCCGGACCAGGAGATATAGGGCCAAGGAACAGAAGATTCCTTTGGCCAGGAAGTACCAGGCAATCGCATCATTGGTGAAATTGCCTTTAAAGACTTCATTTCCGAGTAAAAAGGAGTAGATGCAGAGCAGGAGCACGATAAGCGCCGCGATGGAAACAAACACTCGAAGCTTCTTCATGGTTATCTCCAAGACTCTTTCCACAACTTGCAGCTACCAGCGGTCTTACCAGTTGATTTCGTCCTCCTTTCGTCCTTATACCCCAGAGGACTGGCACTGGCCTCGGGGGAGTGTTTGGGGAATTCATGAATCCACTGCTTCATTCTACCCGAATTTCCGACACCCAGTCTGGGACTGCAAAACCTACATAGCAAGCCTGCACCAAAATGTGACAGATTGGCCAATACGACCTGCCAAATGTCACTTTCTCGGCTCTGTGGCCAACTATCCTGGATTGCATCTCATGTGTCCAATCCATTGTACGATCAAGGGTTACGACCCTGGAATCAGATTACAGGCTTACCAGGCGGCATTGGCGCCGTGGTTGCACCAAGGGGATAGCGAGACCTGGAGCTGCCTATGCTGAGCCGTGAGGAAATGGCGAGAATCCGGGAAGAGCGCGAGGTGATGGAGAACTGGCGCGCCAGCTCTCGCCACGTTATCGCCGAGATGCTGGAAGCCTGCGCGGTCTGCGGCACGGTTCGCGAAAAGGAGCGTCTAACCCGCTGCCGCTGGTGCCAGGACGTTTTCTACTGCCAAGAAGGCGTCTGCTCCCAGCAGCACCGCGCGGAGATGCACCCGGGGCGGTCGCTTTCTGGACCTGGCAGGGCTCATTGGGAACCGGCGGTGGCACGGTAGGTAGCCGAAGTCGTATCCGTCTCCCAAACTTTCACGGCCAGAACCTTAATCTCCTCACCGCGTAAACGCGACTGAATCTCATCAAAGAAATACTTTGCCAGGTTTTCTGCCGAGGGGTTCACCTGGTCAAAGGGAGGAAGGTCGTTCAGAAAGCGGTGATCCAGCCTCTCCACCAGCGCCTTGATCCAGGCGCGTAAATCCACAAAGTCCATCAGCAGGCCGATGGAGTTGAGTTGTTCACCCGCCACGGTCACCTGGACTTTGTAGTTGTGCCCGTGGACGTTCTCGCATTTGCCCTTGTAGCCGCGCAGGGCATGCCCCGCGGCAAATGAATACTCCACAGTAATCTCAAACATTCAGCCTTCCTTAACGGTTGGCGCTGGCCAGGGGCGATTGTCACACGGGCAAGGTTGGGTGCGGCCCCGCTGTCTATGTGCGAAAGATTAACCCGCAGAAACAGAACCCCACTCACCAGCAGCGACTGAAACCTCACCATTCCCAACTCATAATTCTCGCATGAAAGCCTTCACGTCTTCCAGGCGATTCGTCCGGCGGTAGCTGGGCAGGCTCTCGAAGAAGACCCGGCCGTAAGGCATGCGCACCAGGCGCTGGTCCAGAATGGCCAGGACGCCGCGGTCGCGCTCGCTGCGGATCAGGCGGCCAAAACCTTGCTTCAGGGCGAGCACGGCTTGGGGCACCTGATAATCCTGGAAGGCATTCCCGCCGTCGGCGTTAATCAACCGGATGCGCGCGGCGACCACGGGGTCGGTGGGGACGGCGAAGGGGAGGCGGTCAATGATCACCGCGCTCAGTTGCTGTCCCTGCACATCCACGCCTTGCCAGAACGAACTGGTGGCGAAGAGCACCGCGTGGGGCTTGGAGCGGAACAGATCCAGCAGCGCGGTGCGTGGCGCGGTGCCCTGGAGCAGCAACGGGTAACGGAGGCGGGGCCGAACCCGCTCATAGACATCGCGCATCTGGTTGTAGGAGGTGAACAGCACGAAGGCGCGCCCTCTACTCGCCTTGAGGAGCTGCACAACCTCTTCCGCCGCCAGCCGCCCAAAGTCCGGCTCGCGCGGGTCCGAGAGGTGCAGCGGCGTATAGAGCATCACCTGTTCCCCATAATTGAAGTGGGAGCTCAGGATTCTCTCCCTGGCGTTCTGCACTCCCAGGCGGCGCTTCAAGAAGTCGAAGCTGCCGCTCACCGCCAGCGTGGCGGAAGTCAGGATCACGCTCTCCACCTGCGCGAAGAGGCGCTCGCGCAGCAGGCTCGATACATCGATGGGGGAGGCTTGCAGGAAAACGCCGCGCCCGCGCCGCTCCCACCAGAAAACCAGGTTCCTTTCGTCGCTCTCCAGCACGATCTCGAAGGTCTTGCGCAGTTCCGCGGCCCGCCGGGCCAGGTTGTTGATTTCTTCCGGGCGCTCCTTCATGCGGCTCAGCTCGGTTTCCAGCCGCAGCAGCGCGTTGAGGAGGCCCGAATATGCTCCGCGGTTCACCTCCAGGAAACCCTCGCGGTTGTCAAAACTCGTGCGTCCCTCACCCTTGGGGAACAAGTCGAAGAAGATGTCAGAGCGGTGGCGCAGTTCACCCACCGCCGAGAGCACCTCGGCGCTCTTCAGGGCCTTCATGCGCAGCGTCGCGTCGGTATCGCGCGCCAGCTCCTCCACGCGATAGTTGCTTGCCTGGAGGCCGAAATACTGCGTCGCTACATCCTCGATCTCGTGGGCTTCGTCGAAAACCAGGGCCGAGTAGTCGGGGAGCAAACTGGCATATTCCATCTGCCGCAAAGCCAGGTCGGCAAAGAAGAGGTAGTGGTTCACAATGATGATGTCCGACTCCGCGGCGCGCTGATGCATCCAGGTGATAAAGCACCGCTCGAACTGCTGGCATTTCTGCCCCGTGCAGGCCTCGCTGCGGGCGTCCAGGCGCGACCAGAGTTCACTCGCATCCGGCAGAGTGGGGATTTCCGCGCGGTCTCCGGTCTCGGTCCGCTTCTCCCACTCGTGGATCTGCGCGTACAGGCCAACTTCCTCCAGCCCGTTCAGCACCGGCTGTTTTTCGATGTCGTAAAGTTTCTGCCGGCAAAGATAATTCTGGCGGCCCTTCATGAGCGTGACGCGAAGGTTCGGGAATAACTTCTTCAGGAAGGGGATGTCCTTGAAAAAGAGTTGCTCCTGAAGATTCTTCGTGCCCGTGGAGATGACCACGCGCCGGCCGCTGCGAATGATAGGGACCAGATAGGCGAGGGTCTTCCCCGTCCCCGTGCCGGCTTCCACAATCAGGTGCTGGCGATTTTCGAGCGCGGCCTCCACGCTCTCCGCCATCTCGAGCTGCTCTGCCCGAAACTCATAGTTCGGGTGGTTCCGCGCCAGCCAGCCGTGCGGCCCGAAGACCTTTTCCAACGGAACCTTATCGGTCGTCTTCTTGGACTGTGTCGCCATCGGATCGGCAAAAGCAAATCAAAAGGCAAAAGTCAAAAAGCCAAAGTGAAAAGGCAGCGCCATGCCCGACCGTCTCGCGATTTTCGCGTTGCGCCTAGCATTTTTGCCTTTTGATTTTTGCCTTTTGATTTTTGCTTTGTCCTTTAACTCTTTCCAGCAGTTTATTAAGCTCGGCGCGCGCGCGTCGCTGTCCGCCCGCCTCATACCAGTCGCCAAGCTTCTCGCCGAGCCGGCGGAAGAGCCGGGCGCGCTGTGCCTGGCTGGGGACGGACCGCAGAATGTGTTTCCGCGCGGCGCGCAGAAACCGGAGATAACCTCTGTATTCCTGCCCGACGCTTGCTTGCAGCCGGCGGCGCAATTGCCGCGCCAGCGCCGGACTGCCTCCGGAAGTGGAAATCGCAACCTGCAAGTCACCTAGCGCAAAAGAGGCGGGCACGAGGAGGCTCGAGTGCGCGCGGTCATCGGCAAGATTCACCAGCGCCCCGAGGGCTTCCGCATCTTCCCGTACCCGCTGCTGGGTTTCCGGATCGTTGCTAGCTGCCAAAACCAGTAGGGGCGGTCCCGCAGGGCCGGACCCTTGCGCCCCTACACCTAGGTCGCCTTTCTGGTACGCACGCGGCGTGAGGGCGATCTTTTTCCTGGCGACGAGCTGCCCCAGGCGCGGCGTCAAACCCGGGCTGATGACGTGGACCACGGCTCCGGCGCGTAGCAAAGTCCGAACCTTGCGCTCCGCGACCTTTCCTCCCCCTGCCACCACACAGCGCCGGCCACGCAAGTCCAGGAAAGCAGGATAATAGCGCATGTGCTTGACACTTCCTCGACGGCAAGCCTATGTTGACTTGCCTTGGTCTGTGTTGGATTGCCCAACACCCCAACCCGGGGAACCTCCGTCGCCGCGGCTCCGGGAACTAAAGCATAGCACAGCAGGCGCGAGTGAAGTGGCCGTGAGAACGGCGCTGAAACCATGTCCAAGCTTCCGCAAATCGTGATTCTCGGCCGCCCGAATGTGGGTAAGTCCACGCTGTTTAACCGCATCTGCGGGCGGCGGCGGGCGCTGGTCGGCAACGAGCCGGGGATGACCCGCGACCGGCTTTACGCGCCGGCCGAGTGGCTGGGAAAACGGTTCGAAGTGGTTGATACAGGTGGAATGATCCCCGCCGAAAAAGACCTGATCGCCACGGAGATTCTCCGTCAGGCGCGCAAGGCGATCGAAGCAGCCGCCTATCTCGTCCTGGTGGTGGATGCTCGCGAAGGAGTCGTCCCGCTCGATGAAGAACTAGCGCAACTGCTGCACCGCACGGGCAAACCGTTGGCCCTGGCCGTAAACAAGATCGACTCTGCCCAGCACTCACCCCTGGCCGCCGAGTTCCACCGCCTGGGGATTCAAGACATCTTCCCGCTCTCCGCCGAGCACGGGCTGGGCGTGGATGACCTGCTGGACCACGTCACCGTGGGGTTTCCCGCTGCTGTAGCGGCGTTCTACCTGTCCCGACCTTGTCGGGATGACCGCCGAGAGGACCCGGCGCTCGCAGAGCGCCGCTACAGAGAGGAGGGCGCAGCACCCGGAGGGCCAAGCGACGAGGTCATCTGCGCGGCCATCATCGGGCACCCCAACGTGGGTAAGTCAACGCTGCTGAATTGCCTGGTGAACGAGGAGCGCTCGATCGTGGCACCCCTTCCCGGAACCACCCGCGACGCGGTGGATGCCGAGGTGGAGCGTGAGGGAGTTCATTTCCGCTTTATCGACACTGCGGGCATCCGCCGCAAGGGCAAAACTAAGCTGCTGGCGGAAAAACTGAGTGTCATCCAGGCGCGAAAGCACCTGGAACGCGCGGACGTGGCGCTGCTGGTGCTCGACGCGCTGGAAGGCGTCACCGCGCTGGACACCCACATCGGGGGTTACGCCCACCAGAGCCGCCGCTCCGTCATCATTGTGGTGAACAAGTGGGACGCGATCAAGAAAGGCCCGACCAGCACGCACGATTACACCCAAAACATCCGCCGGTCGATGAAGTATCTGGACTACGCGCCCATTGCCTTCATCTCGGCATTGAAGGGACAACGGGTCGGTAACCTCTTAGGCCTGATCGCGCAGGTTGCCACAGCACGCAAACAACGAATCCCCACTGCCGAAATGAACCGGTTCCTGAAGGAAGTTGACTTTGAGCGCGCCACCAGCCCCGGCAAGCCCCTGCGCTTGTATTATCTCACTCAGGCGGGAGTGGCTCCGCCCACCTTCATCGCCTTCACGAATCAAGCATGCAAATTGCACTTCTCGTTTGAGAGGTTCCTCGAGAATCGCATCCGTGAGAGGTTCCCATTCACTGGGACCCCCATTGTGATTAAGTCGCGCCTGAGCAAATAGTTGCGAGCAGGGGGCCCCATAGTCCGCTTGCCCGTCTGGGCGCTAAGCCTTTACGTTTGACTAATTTTGACCGAAACAAACAGAATGCTATACTCTGCGTGAAACTCTGAGGGTTTGGTGGCAGGGGAGGTGTCATTGTTCTTATTTCATAGTTTTTCGGGAAAGGAGGCTTAACCATGTCCTGGGAAATGGCAGCGGTGAGGGTAATCTTTGTCATAGTCCTCATTGCCGCTTCCTATGAACTTCGTCCTTTTCAGATGTCCTCATTGAATTCGGCTTTTTTGGGAGCGGCACTGGGAGTTTTTTTCGTCCTCTTCGAGGCGCGGCTGGAAAAGGCCAGCCTGAAGCGCCTGATCGGCGCGGCCCTCGGTTCCATACTGGGCATCCTGGGCGCGCTGATGATGAGTCATCTTCTCAACATCACTGCGATTGAGAAATCCACGGCTTCTTTCCTGCAAATCAACTTGCTTATGCTGATGGCCTATGTGGGTTTGGTTCTGGGTGCCAACAAGGGGGACCTGCTCAACCTCTCGGCCCTGGGCGGCCTGTTCAGCGCCGAGCGCACCCCCAAGCGGAATTACAAGGTCCTGGACACTAGCGTGATCATCGACGGGCGGGTCGTGGACATCTGCGAGACCGGCTTTCTGGACGGGGTGCTTATCATTCCGCAGTTTGTGCTTCGGGAACTCCAGCTCGTGGCGGATTCTTCCGACCCGCTGAAGCGCAACCGCGGACGGCGCGGGCTGGACATCCTCCAACGCATGCAGAAGATGGCCACCGTGCAGGTGCAAATCGTGGAAGACGATTTCCCCCAGGTGCGCGAAGTGGATATGAAGCTGATTGAACTGGCCAAGCTTTACGAGGGCAAGATCGTGACCAACGACTTCAACTTGAATAAGGTCGCCCAGCTCCAGGGCCTGCCCGTGCTCAACATCAACGAGCTCGCCAACGCCTTGAAGCCGGTGGTGCTGCCGGGCGAGACCATGCGCGTCTTCATCCTCAAGGAAGGGAAAGAGTACAACCAGGGCGTGGCTTACCTGGACGACGGGACCATGGTGGTGGTGGACAACGCCAAGAAGATGATCTCAAAAACCATCGACATCGCCGTGACCAGCGTCCTGCAAACCACCGCCGGGAAGATGATCTTCGGGAAATACGATGACCGGAAGACGCTGACGGAGACTGTGCATCAGTAATTCGCGATTCTCGGGGCGACGGAAGGAATCCGTCGCCCTTTGCGTCACCCGCGGCGTGGCCCCTGGACCTCGCGAACGGTTAAGCTATGAAAGTTCTGGCCGTTATTCCGGCAGCCGGCATGGGAATCCGCATGGGGGGCGGCACTCCCAAGCAGTTCCTGTCACTCGAAGGTGTGCCGATTTTTATCCATACCTTACGCAAGTTCTGCGCCGCCGAGGCTATCGATCATATCTTTGTGGGCTTGCGGGAAGAGGATATGGAACGAGCCCAGACGGAGATCGACCGCGAGCACTTCACAAAGCCCCTCCGCTTGGTGGCGGGCGGAGCGTCGCGGCAGGAGACCGTGTCGCGCTGCCTGGGGGAAGCCCCCGCCACCACGGAGCTGGTGGTGGTGCACGATGCCGTCCGACCGTTTATCGAGCTGCACA